>MDTC01080825.1_pt1 | contig 11773 bp, 8 predicted proteins | sample 811181 | NCBI WGS metagenome assembly MDTC01 (sample SAMN05326644, study PRJNA326480) | marine metagenome | isolation source: seawater | place: Pacific Ocean: North | collected 2011
CATTTGTGCTGCTGATCTGTCTTCCCGGACGCGAAGTGATGCAGGTGCCACTGACGGATGACCGCTTCCCCGTTGCAACCTTCCAAAAACATAGCCTATGGGTGCAGATCATCCGATACCTTCCTAACGCACGACAGACGTTCATCCCCGTCCCCGTTCTCAAAAGTAAACGCATCAGCAAAGAGGAAGGCACATATCTCAACGCGCTGCTCCCGGTCGACCTGGCCATGGACTTACCCGATGGCAAAACCTGGCAGCGTCGCATCTGGCTATCTCACATGCGTTATCCCGAGCCGGGCATTGCCAACGATGAGAACCGCCCCATCACCGTGGACATCCCCACGATCGGCAAGGTCGATCTGTGTTTCAGTCGTCAACAACGCCCTTTGCCCTTTAGCATGACACTGGGCGACTTTGCCATGATCCCCTATCCCGGCAGTCATATGCCCCGTGACTTTTATTCTGAGATTACGCTGCATTATCCTGACAACACCACCTACACCGATGTCGCGCGATTGAATAACCCCATGATGTCCGGCCGGATCAAGATCAGCCAGACCGGTTGGGATCCCGGTGACAGTTCCAACCCGCAAAATGATGTGCATGACGAAAATGGTCGCTACCTTTTCCAGCAGCGCTATGTCATCCTCGGCATCGGCAACAACGTGGGCATCCACATCATCTTTATCGGTGCCTGCTTGATTGTCCTGGGTATCCCATGGGCTTTTTACATCAAGCCCGCCCTGTTACGTCGGACCAAGCGTAAAATACAACAGCAACGCAAAGACACTGAACTTTCGGAGACCTCATGAAAAGTGAAAGTTCAACATCCCAAACGCAACGCTTCGTGCGCATACTGCTATGTGTGATCACAGCATGTTTACTTGCCAACACGCCACATCTGGCCGCACAAGTCCGACAGGAACCAGCCGGTAACACACTCCCGGATCAACCGGCCTTTCCACCATTGCCCATCTCAGGTGACATGCCAGTTGAGATGATGCCCCCCGGGATTTCCGAACAACAGCATCAGGATTTTGCTGCCCAATTGGATTTATCCGCATTCAGTCAATTGGCGGTGTTTGACCAGGGACGCTCGAAAGTTTTCGACACCTATGCCCGTGAGATGATCACCAATGTGTTTGGCAAAGCACGTTATCGCGATCGCTTTGATCCGACGCATTATTCGCCAACGTTCACCTGGCTCGACATCCTGCTTAATAAATCATGGTATGCCGACCGACCATTGATTTATGTCGAAGTGCTTGAATTGCGACGTTCGCTGGCCAAGCTGTTACCTGCTGAAGTCGAAGATGGTTTTGTCAGCTTCGGTCGTTTGCCCCCATCCCTGCTGTTAACCGAACAGGCTCAGCAGATTCTCAACGGCAGCGCCTCTGACTTGCGTTTACTCAAGGGACGCAACCAAGTCCTCAGTGCGTGGGCCGGATATCAATTGCTGCCTAACTCACTGCTGCTTGTCAGCCCATCTCCGACAGCCAAAAGTGACAAGTGGCAAAGTCTCTTCGAACCCACACAGGATAATACCGACGTTCTCGAAGCACGCTTAGCTTTCACGGAGTTGGCCAAGGCATGGAATGAAGCGGACAGCAAGTCTGCCCAAATTGCCATCGACAAGTTGGTTGCCAAACTCCCCAACATTCACCCCGCAACGTATCCCTCCGCGACACTGCGTCATGCCGAGTTACTTTACAACCAAACCCATAAATTCACCGTCGGATACCTGGCGTATGGTGTGGCGACGATCCTGCTGCTCATCGCCATGGGCACACAACGCAAATGGCTGATCCGAAGTGGGATCGTGTTCCTGCTCATCGGCTTTGCAGTCCATACCGCAGGCTTTGCCGTCCGTGGCATCATCTCCGGGCGTTGGCCGATCCATAACCAGTTTGAGTCGTTTATCGCGTTGGCATGGTTTGCCTGCGTGATGGGAATCGTGTTGATGTTTGCCAAGCGTCAATGGATGTTCGGCGCAGCAGCCGCGGCATTGGGGACGACAGCACTGCTCTTTGCCAACACCGTCGCCATCCCGTCTCATGATGTGGCCCAGGTCTCAGGCATTCTTGCAACCAGTCGGATTCTCTACATTCATGTCAATGTCGTCATCGCAGCCTACGCTTTGATTGCACTTGGCTTTTTCATCGCGTTGTTTTATCTGGGGGTCTACTACTTCAAGACCGATACCACCGTCCGTATGGCTGCTGCAGGACTTGGTGAGATGGACAATCCGTCCGGCCCGGAAAAACTCCTGCGCGATCTGGACAAAGCGCATCTGGTGATTCTCCAACTGGCTTTCTGGCTGCTGGGACTTGGTATCCTCCTTGGTGCCTATTGGGCGGATCATGCCTGGGGACGCTGGTGGGGTTGGGACCCCAAGGAAACATGGGCGTTGATCACATGGATCATTTATCTGATCGTCATCCACCTGCGCTTTGGTGTCCGCAAGCCACACCTTGTCACCTCATGGCTGAGCGTGATTGGCTTTTTCGTCATGCTATGGACCCACTGGGGCGTGAACCTGTTACTCGCTGGACTGCACAGTTATGCCTGACCCCCGCCCGCGGAAGCTTCAAATTCAGAGCAAAATGAACAATCGAATAACTCGCGACGTCTATCATCAAGAAGTCGTCAAACTTGCCAGGACATTACTCGGTAAAGTCTTTGTCCGTATGGATGGCAACACGCGTCTCTCAGGCATGATCGTCGAAACCGAAGCCTACCTTGGCATCCCGGATAAAGCAGCACACACCGTCGGCGGACGCCGCACGCCACGCAATGAATCCATGTGGCAAGACGGGGGCACACTCTACGTCTACTTCACCTATGGCATGCATCACTGCATGAACATCGTCGCCGAGCAAGCAGACGAACCTGTCGCGGTTTTGATTCGTGCATTGGAACCGATGGATGGGAAAGAAGTAATGTATACCCGCCGAAAAGTCGCCAAAAAAGATCGCGACTTATGCAGTGGCCCCGCCAAACTCTGTCAGGCGTTAGACATCACCCGTGATCAAGATGGTATTGATCTGGTCACCGATTCCAAGATTTGGATCGAAGACCACGGCATCAAAATCCCCGGTAAAAACATCGCCACCGGCCCACGCATCGGTATCCAGTATGCAGAGGAATGGGCGGACAAACCCTATCGATTCTGGGTCAAAGATCATCCGTGCGTGTCAAAGTGAAACCACAGCAAACCGCTTGCGGTTTAGCGCGTCTTGAAAAATCCAAGCCGCAATCAATATACCCCAAACATGAAGCGCTAAACCGCAAGCGGTTCAGGTATCACTTAATTTGACTCATCTTGATCGGACAACGATTGCGTGCTGACTCCACGGCAGCCTGCAACACACGTTGTGTCTGGTAAGCATCGGCAAAGTCGGGCAAGGGCACAACTGCATCCTTACCGCCCAGGACATTGATCATATCCGCAGCCATGTTAATAAAGCCGTGTTCGTAACCCACGACATGCGCGGTCGGCCACCATGCTGCAGCATAGGGATGCCCGTCGGCACCACTGGTGACATTGATGGTGGACCAGCCTTGCAAAGCGCCGTCGATTGTCGCATCGTACCATTGCAGTTCATTCATGCGTTCAAAGTCAAAACGGATCGCGCCCTTTTCGCCATGAATCTCAATGCGGTTGCGGTTTTTGTCGCCGGTGGACAGACGGGTTGCTTCGAAGCTGCCCAAGGCACCGCCCTTGAAACGTGCCAGGAACATGACAGCATCGTCGACGGTACTCTTGCCCATTTTCGTTTTGGAGGTTTTGGCATTTCGGCCGGAGATTTCACCACCGGTGGACTCGGGGATGGGACGCTCCTTGATGAAGGTATGTTCCATCGCACCTGCAATCTCGGAGATTTCATCGCCGGTGATAAACCTTGCCATGTCGATGATGTGAGCGCCCAGATCACCGTGTGAACCTGAGCCTGCAATATCCCCGCGGAACCGCCAGACCAGTGGTGCATCGGGGCCGGCCCAATCCTGAAGGTAAGCAGCACGGACGTGGTAGATTTTGCCGAGTTTGCCCTGGGCGACGAGTTGCTGGGCAAAGGCGACCGCGGGACAGCGTCGGTAGGTGAACCAGACGAATGTTTTGGACTTCTTGTATTTCTGGGCAGCTTTGTACATCTCGCGTGCGTCATCGAGATTGCCAGCCAACGGTTTTTCGCATGCAAGATGCTTGCCCTGTGATAGCGCTTCGAGTGCCATTTCCTTGTGGACATGGTTGGGTGTGCCGATGTCAATTATATCGATATCAGGATTAGCGCAGACTTCTTTCCAGTTGGACGAACTATTTTGCCAGCCCCAGCGTTTCGCGAACATGGCGACTTTCTGAGCATCACGTGCAGCGATGGTGTGCATCACCGGTTCCAGGGGCAAATCAAAGAACTTGGCGACTTTCAGATAGGCATTGGAATGGGTCCGCCCCATGAAACTCGAACCAATCAGTGCGATATTCAACGACCGTGTAGACATGCTCAACTCCTCAAGAACCCGTCGGATTGTTACTGGTTATAACAAATAAACCAGCAGTTGCAATACCGTCTGTGCAGCACGTATCCAGTATAAAAAAAGTAACCCGACATGGACTGTCGGGTTACCTGTAAGATTCGCTTTAAAAGTCAGTCAGCCTGATGCGACTTACTTGGCTTTGTAAGTGCTACCGCGTTGGCCCTTGATGTTCTTGCGGGTGACTTTGCCTTCTTTGACGAGTTTGCCAAGGGCATTGTCAGCTTTACCTGCACGGCCTTCAGTGGTCCAGTGTTCGTTGACCTGAGCGGTGGTGCAGCCGGGATTGGCAGCGACAAACGCCAGGACGGATTCATCACCGGAAACCGAGAAGCTCTTGCGTGTACGCTTGCTGGTCTTCTTCTTGGTGGTCTTTGCCTTGGTGACCTTTGCCTTGGAGGCCTTTGCCTTTTTACCGGAGCCTGCGGGACGTCCGCGACGCTTCTTGGCCGGAGCAGCCGGTGTGGCAGCATCGGTTTCAATGCCAAGTTGCTTGAAGGTCAGATCGATGGCTTCAATCGCTTTGACGTGGGAAGCACGTTCATCCTGAAGCTTCTTGACGAGTTTGAGCAATTCTGCTGCTGCTGGAGTTTTTGCCATGTTCGATTCTCCTGAATGTGTTGGCCGTGTCGTATTCACTGTATACGAACACTTCAATACTTTGTGACGCATTTCAAAGATTGACAGTGCAATCATACTCCCCGCATAAGGCAACAAATATATCATATCAACATGAAGTTACCAAATAGTATCTTATCATTTCACATCTATTTACAAAATAAAGTCACTGGCTACTCATCGTTGGCCCTTGTCATTCGAATCAAAATACAAGGATTATCAATTGATGTCATGCTGGATCCATGCAAATAAAACCTATCAATATCAATCTATTAACACTGTAATCATGACAACATCTTGATTGGTTTTTTGGATTAACACAACGTTTATCGCAATGATATGAAATCAACAATCAATTCATATACAAACTGAAATTCCAATTTTGACAATAACCAACAACTGACGACTCATTGAGTCAATGATGGATTACATATTCAAAAATTGGCCGGATCAACCCAATGTTGAGGGGGTCTGGCTGGCCAGTTTCATGGCGACACCGACTGCCTGGATATCCTTGTCGCAGAGTTCGATGACAGATTGAATTTTGTCATCCATCGCAGACTTTTTCGTAGGCAGCAGCGATTGCAGATGCTTGCGGGTCTCTTCCAACTCTTTGACGAACTTGGGCATCAAGGCATCGAGTGTCAGAAAATGGGCAAATCCGACAGTTTGATCAAAATCAGTGGGAGCAGGTTGCTTATCCATATCTTCCACGAGAATGCGTACCAGCAGATGAATGCGCATCTGGCGGTGATCCTGGAGATTGTCCAGGGCATGCCATGCCTTCCAGGTGCGCGCACTCAGATGCGGTTTGGCTTCACCAATGTGACGGATCAATGAGCCGTATTGGAGGGATAGAATCGCGTTGATCTTGTCTGCAAGATCATGGTTTGCTGCAGTCGTCATGTTACACGTCCTTGGGGATGACCATGATAAATGCGTGATGTCCCCCTGGGGGGGGTCGTGCGGGAAAGTTGAGGTTTTATCGATGAGCGTCTGCCTTGGCAATCGGCTCGATGACATTTGAGGTGTGTTGGTTGTTGGTATCCTGGGCGTTTTGGACCGAAGCGACGATCATGTGACCATTGTCTTGGGCGATGTCCGTTCCGACTGCGGGAAGCAAACCGGTCCAGAAGAGCATGGCACAGCAGACACCGAGAATGGTCCAGATGGCTGGGCGCAACGGTGCAATGCCTGGCAAGGATTGATCATCCTGTTCATCGACGAAGATCATGAAATAAGCGGGACGCAGGTAATACCACAGGCTGAAGACCGTGTTGAGCAGCAGTATTCCGACAAGAACCGTCCCGATGGTTCCTGCCTTGATCATGCCAGCACCCAGCAGGAACTTACCCATGAAACCGCCGAGGCCGGGCATGCCAAAGAGACTGAGCATGAAGACGATCAGCAGTGATGCCAAGGCAGGTGACTTTTTGAAAAGACCTGCATAGTCTGCGATTTCAAGTGTCCCCAGGTGACGTTCCAGAACGGCAGCAACAGTGAACGCGCCCAGGTTCATGAACATGTAAACCAACACGTAGAACAGCAACGCGCTGAGAATGAGCTTGGGCTCAACCAGCAAGAGCACCGCGCAGCCCATAATCATGTAACCGGCATGAGAAATGGAACTGTAAGCCAGCAGGCGTTTGAGATTGGTTTGATGCAATGCGACAAGGTTGCCCCATGTTGCGGTCACGGCACCCAAGGCACCAACCCCCAAAGCGATCCCGGTGAGGACTTCTTCGTTGTAGACAATCGTGCCAAGGTTCTGGATGACGCGGGCGAGCATGCAGATGGCAGCCCCCTTGGAGGCGACGGACAGGAACGTGGTCACTTCCGTCGGAGCCCCTTCAAAGACGTCAGGACACCAGAAGTGCATCGGCACAGCAGAAAGCTTGAACGCAAACCCACCGAGCATGCCCACAAGTCCGACAACCATCAGCGGTGTCATGCCATCGGTGTTGATCGTGCTTGCGATGTCTGAAAGTTGCAATGAGCCACTGACACCATAGAGCATGGACATCCCATAAAGCATCAACGCACTGGAGACCGAGCCGAAGAGGACATACTTGAGCGAACCTTCGGTGGCCATCTTGTTTTTCTTGCGGAATCCGGCCAAGGCATAACTGGGGATGGATGCCGATTCGGTGGCAATGAAGATCATGATCAGGTTGTTGGCTGAAGCCATCAGCGACATCCCAAAGGTCGCCCCAAGCAGCAGGCAAAGAAAGTCCGGCGCATCAAGGGCATGTGTCTTATCGCGGCCGAAGATCGTCCATTGAGCCACCACGAGGATGGCAAAGACCATCAACAATGTTTTGAACAAACTGCTGAAGGGATCAATCGCAAGGCTGTTGGAAAAGACGAGTCCCTGTCGCAATGATTCGAAACTGTCCAGGTGTACACCCTGAGCAGCAAGCAAGGCCATCATCAAACCAAAGATGGTCACGAAGACCGGCAGGACTACATTGCCCTTGCGGATGAACGGGACAATGAGTACCAGGCACATGGTCACGACAAGCCATAACTCGGGCATGACCAGTTTCAGGTCTGCCATCAGTTGGGGGAGCCATTGTGGATCACTTAGGAGCACAGTCGTTTCCTATTCTCTATCAGGAACCTGCAAGACCGATGACGGCCATGAGGTTTTCGAAAGTCGCATGAGTGTAGTTAAAGACCAACAGCGGCGCGATGCCGAAGAGCAACGCAGCGATGCCCAGAGTCACCATGATGGCATACTCACGTGCGTTGGGTTTTTCGAAGTGTTCGTATTCTTCACGGCTCTTGCCCATGTAAATCCGCTGGAACATCCAGAGAATATAGCCGGCGGTCAACACCACGCCAAAGGCAGCGAAACTGCCAAGGATGTAGACAAACGTCGGATCAACACCAGCACGATCGGCAGCGTGAAAGGTCCCCAGAAGCACCATCACTTCACCGATGAATCCGCACAGACCGGGAAGCCCCATGCCTGCAAAGAATCCGAGCATGGACCAGCCACCGTACTGCGGCCACTTAAGCCAGAGCCCGCCGAACTTGTTGATCTCACGGTGATGGGCACGCTCGTACACCACACCGACGAGGAAGAACATCATGGCACTGGTAATGCCGTGACCGATCATCTGATAGTAAGCCCCATCAAAACCGGTTCGGGTGAGAACTGCGATACCAAGGGTGACATAGCCCATGTGACTCACGGAAGAATAAGCAACCAGCTTCTTCCAGTCGGTCTGAGCCATGGCACAGAGTGCACCGTAGATAATGCCGAACACACCGATCGTCGCCACACATTCCCAGAACAAAGACGCGGCATCGGGGAACAGCGGATAGGTGATACGCATCAGGGCATAGCCACCCATTTTCAGAAGCACGCCAGCCAGGATCATACTGATCGGGGTCGGTGCTTCGACGTGAGCATCTGGAAGCCACGTGTGGAACGGGGCAACGGGAATCTTGATCGCAAAGGCAATGAAGGTCAGCCAGAACGCCCAGCGAGCGAAGTACCAATATTCACCTGACGGGGCGAAGAGTGCTTGAACTGCTTCGGACTGCAGCGCCATCATGTCCCACGTGTTGCCGTTAATGAAGTCGGCAGATGAGGTGACATTGTAAATACCAAGCATGGTGATCAGCAGACACACCGAACCAGCCAGCGTGTACAGGAAGAACTTGATCGCTGCATATTCCTTGCGAGGACCGCCCCAGATACCAATGAGGAAATACATCGGCAGCAGTGAGATTTCAAAAAACACATAGAACAGAACCATGTCCAACGAACAGAACACGCCGTACATCCCGCTCATCAAAAACAGGTACAACGCCATGAACACGTTGGGGGATTTGCCGATCTTCCAACCTGCACCCACCACGAGCACACTCAACGCACTGGTCAACACAACCAACGGCAAACTCAGGCCATCAAGTCCAATCTTGTACTGCACGTTGATCGCGGGAATCCAATCCAGTGTGGTGACAAACTGCGGCCCCTGCATGCCGGTCTCAAATGCCAACGCCAGCGACAAAGTCATCAACAGCGTGACGACGGTTGTCCCCAAGGCGATGTTCTTGGCCTTGTCAGCGGGCAGCAGCAAGCAGAGCACTGCACCGATACAGGGGGTGAAAATAAGCCAGTTCAAAAGCGAGTCATACATGTTCGTGATCCAATGATGATCTATACAAATTCGTTTGTAGTTCTATCTCAATAGTCTGTTAATTTGCCACCAAAGTCAGGGCAAACATCAAGGCGATAATCAGTCCGACAAATAGCAGGGACACATACACACGGATGCGACCGGGTTGCGTGGTCCGCAAAGCCTGTCCACCTGCACGCGTTGCATTGGCTGCACCGTTAACCAAGCCGTCGACCACCTTGTTATCAAAGCCGCCGGTGAATTTGGCCAATCCCTTGGTCCAGATACCAGCCACGTTGACCAAGCCATCCACGCCCCACTTGTCGATGAAGCTGCAGATGCCTGCAAAACACTTGGTCATCTTCACGATAAAAACGTCATACAGGTGGTCGAAATAAAACTTGTTCAGCGCCCAGGTGTGAAGCATCTTGAGTCCGGGCGCCTTCTTGAGCAGGAACTCGGCTTTGCCAAAACCGTCCTTGTACATCCAGATGCCAACACCAATCATCAGCAGTCCAGCCAAGCCAAAGAGTAAGGGTGCTGCAATACCGTGATGCGCTTCGTGCAGTTCATGCAGACCGGGAATCCAGGTCACGCCGTTGGCAACCAGACTCTGCTGCGACATTTCAATCATATCTTCCCAAGGCAGAATCCAGGGCACGCTGATGATCGCAAACAAAGCCAACACCAATTGCGGCCCGACCATGGTCTTGGGGGCTTCCTTGACATGATCGTAGAGATGCTGATCACGGGGTTTACCCAGGAAAGTCAGAGCAAAGCTGCGAGCCATGTAAAACGGCGTGATGTAGGCAACGAGAATCGGTCCCCAGAGAAACAAGTTGCCCCAGCCACCCAATGCGTGGGCGTAGTTGTAGCTACCAAGAATGATGCCATCCTTGGAGTAGAAGCCTGATAGGAACGACCAACTGCCAAAGCCGATGCCGGAGATGGTCAGTGTGCAGATGCCGTAAGCCAGCGCGGTGAGTGGCATTTTCCTGGCAAGGCCGCCGTAGTAACGCATGTCCTGCTGATGGTGAGCCATGTTGATCACCGAGCCGGAGCATTGGAACAGGCAGCACTTGAAGAACGCGTGCGTCACCAAATGGAAGAGCGCAAAAATATAGGCGCCACTTCCGACGCCTAAAATCATGTAACCAAGTTGTGAAAGCGTAGAGTAAGCCAGGACGCGTTTAATGTCCGTCATGACCATCGCCATGCATGCAGCCATGACGAGGGTGATCAAACCGATGATGCAGACGAATAGATGGGCTGCCGGCGTGAGAATCGGGAAGATGCGTGCGGTCAGATAGACACCTGCAGCAACCATGGTCGCGGAGTGCACGATGGAGGAAACCGGCGTCGGACCTTCCATGGCGTCGGGCAGCCATGTGTGCAGCGGGAACTGTGCACTCTTGCCAATCGCGCCAAAGAACAGACCGATACCTGCGATGGTCAACCACATCGGGGGGTTGGCCATGATCTCGGCTTTGCCACCGAGTTCTGCAGCGATTGCGTCGAACATCCCGCCATCGGTCGCAGGCAGTAACACCTTGCCACCCAGTTGAGCGAAAAGAATACCAAAGCCGATCAGAAAACCAGTGTCCCCCACACGGTTCATCACGAAAGCCTTTTTGCATGCCTGTTGCGGCCCCTTCTTCTCAAACCAGAATCCGATGAGCAGGTAACTCGTCAGACCCACCAGTTCCCAGAAGACAAAAAGCTGCATCAAGCCGTTGGCGGTGACGATGCCGAGCATGGAAAACGTGAACGCGGAGAGATAGCAGAAAAAGCGCTCGTAGCGTTTATCACCTTCCATGTATCCGATGCTGTAGATGTGCACCAGCGTGCTGATGAGGGTCACCATCACCATCAGGGCAACGGTCAATTGATCGCAGAAAAGTCCCAGATACAGATACCCTGCTTCACGGCCGGGAATCGGAATCCAGGGGATGGCCCAGGTGAAGGGCTCGACATCACCGGTGGTGAACTTGAATGCAGCGTACAAGGCACAAACAAACGACATGGCCATCGCAGCGACAGCAAATTGGCCGGTCTGCTTCTTGAGCCATTTCGTGCCCAGGAACAAGGTGAAAATCGAGCTGACCAATGGCAGGAGCGTCGCGCAAAACAGCAGCTTGCGGATGAGTTCCTGATCACTTGTCAATTCGGCGAGTGTAAGCATAGCATGCATGAGCGATCAACCTTGCAGTTCGTCTGCCTGGTCCACGTTGATGGTGTCAAAGTTGTTGTAAAAGTTCAGGAAAATGGCCAACGCCACCGCAGCTTCGGCAGCGGCGAGCACAATGATAAACAACGTGAACATCTGACCGTCCACGGCGTTTGCCCAAACATATCGGTTAAATGCAACGAAGTTCAAACCCGCAGCATTGAGGATCAGTTCCACCCCCATGAGAATCCCAACCGCGTTTCGCTTGGTAAGGATCACGGCAACCCCTGCAGTGAGCAGCGCAATGGACACTGCCAACAGGTGG
>MDTC01183932.1_pt1 | contig 11773 bp, 7 predicted proteins | sample 811181 | NCBI WGS metagenome assembly MDTC01 (sample SAMN05326644, study PRJNA326480) | marine metagenome | isolation source: seawater | place: Pacific Ocean: North | collected 2011
AATGGGTTCGTCAGCTCAGGGAAGAACGACAAGGTAAGAGCCCAGGAGGATCGCCGCTGACGCCGGACCAACGACGGATTAGAGAGCTGGAAAGAAAGCCAACACGCGACAATTCGCTCATGAACGATTTTAAAACGTACAAACGATATCGTTTTCTTGCTGAATCATATCGATTTTTCAGGTTGTGTTCCTTTGCGTCCTGGAAAATTACGGCTGCAGTTTAGCTTGGAAATAGTTTGATTGTTTAAGGATCTGAGAAGTTAACTTGCCAATGCCCAGGAGAGTTCACGTATGGAACGTGACTTTAACTTTGAATGGAAATTCACCCATCTGCCCCTTGGCACAGATCAGTCCCTGACACTTGATGATCGTCAGTGGCGAGATATTCGTTTGCCTCACGACTGGAGTATCGAGGCACCTTACTCCCAGGAAAACACAGCCGGGGCCACTGGCTATTTGCCCGGCGGAGAAGGGTGGTACCGAAAGCAGTTCACAACGCCTGTGCTCGCCAGTGGGCGACCTGCAAAAACCCAGGTTCTTTTTGACGGTGTTTATAATCATTCTGAAGTCTGGATCAATGGCCACTCCCTTGGCAAACGACCTTTTGGCTACGCGCCTTTTTATCATGACCTAACGCCGCACTTAAAGACGGATGGCAGTCAGAACCTGCTTACCGTTTATGTAGACAGGGCGCGTTACGTAGATTCTCGCTGGTATCCCGGCTCCGGTATTTATCGCAATGTTAAATTGATCACGAGTGATCAGGTGCATCTGCCAATCTGGGGCACCACCATCAAAACTCCTGAAGTCACAACCGAGCAAGCCAGTGTGGTAGTTGAGGTTACGGTTCAAAATGATTCAACACAGGCGCAGATGCTGGATATTGGTGTAACCATCGAGAACGCCAGCGGTGACATTGTCGCTGCCCCCAGCGTCATCGTTGACGTGCCAGCCAAGCAAGCCGGATCAATTGCTGAAACTCTGGTGGTGGCTGAACCACGCTTGTGGGATATAGATTCACCCAATCTCTATGTTGCAAAGCTTGAGCTGCGCCGTGGCGGAACCTTGCTCGACAGCACAGATGAACGTTTTGGCATTCGCGATTTTAAGAATGACCCCGATGAAGGTTTTTCTCTAAATGGAAGAAATCTGAAAATAAAGGGTGTCAACCTGCATCACGAAGCCGGTCTGGTGGGTGCAGCAGTGCCTAAAGGGGTTTGGCAACGCCGTCTGGAAATCCTTAAAGAAGCAGGAGTGAACGCCATTCGCACCGCCCATAACCCAGCCTCTAACGAATTCTTGGAGCTATGTGACGAGATGGGCTTCTTGGTGCAGGAAGAAGCGTTTGATGAATGGGACAATGCTAAAGACAAGCGCAGAAATTTCTATAAACGAGGCGAGGTCGATTACATAGAGCAAGGTTACAATCTGGATTTTGCGGAATGGGCAGAACGCGACCTTAAAGCCATGTTAATGCGAGACAAAAATCACCCTTCGATTTTCCAGTGGAGCATCGGCAACGAAATAGAGTGGTCTGATCCGAAGTACCCGGCGGCAACTGGATACTGGGATGAAAACAGAAAGCCCGTGGCATCGACCAGGCGTGAACCGCCCATAAGCCCTGAGCAAAGCAAAACGCTTTTTGCCAGTCTGGCTCCGGTGAGCAATGAGCTTGCCGAGACTGCGGCAAAACTAGCTGCTTGGACACGTGAGATTGATACCACGCGTCCCATCACAGCCAACTTGGTCACGCCGTCGGTTAGCCATCATTCCGGATATGTCGACGCACTCGATATTGCCGGGTACAGTTATCGTCAGGGGGTTTATGATTATGGTCACCGACACTATCCAGACAAAATGATCATGGGCACCGAGAACTGGATTCAGTGGCACGAGTGGAAGGCCATACTAGACAGGCATTTTATTCCCGGAATATTTGTGTGGACCGGCATTGACTACCTGGGTGAAGCAGATGGGCGCTGGCCTAATAAAGGCGCAAGCGCCGGTATGTTGGATTTTGCCGCTTACCCCAAGGCGGGTTATCACATGCTGAAGACCCTGTGGGACGAGCGGACTCATATCCATATCAGCACTCAGGCGCTAGAGGCAACTGACTACAAGCTGGACGGCGAGCAAGTCATTGAAAAGAATCTCGATCATTGGAAAAGAGGAACCTGGGGCTGGCGCAATTATGTGAATGAGCACTGGAACTACGACGAGGGTCAGATGGTGGTTGTTGAGGTATACACCAATCTGGAAAAAGTCGAACTGTTGCAGGACGGTAAATCACTCGGTGTGCAATCTTTGGCAGATCATGCAGATCACATCTTGAGATGGGCGGTGCCGTTTAAGCCGGGTGTGCTGGAAGCCAAATCTGCTGTTTCAGGTGTCGTGCTTACTCAAACATTACATACTGCGGGCGAACCGGCTGCGATTGTCTTGAGTATTGACAACGCCCAGATCCAAGCCGACTCTTATGATGTTGCGCATGTTACCGCTCAGATTGTTGATAACAATGGTGTAGCGGTTAAACATCAAAACAGCGAGTTCAGGTTTGTTGTCGATGAAAAACTCAGACGCCTTGGCGTTGATAATGGCTCGAGCAAAAATATACAGCCACACCAGAGTGATGTGATCACCAGCCACAAAGGCCGCGCCTTGTTGATTGTACAAAGCAAAGACCTCATTGGTTTGGCAAGTGTGAAGGTCACAGCCGATGGTATGCAAAGCAGTGAACTTCAATTGGAACTAACAGCGGCAATAACTGAGTAGAGCTGCGGTGGGTACTGCCAAGTTAACTCAGTTACCTTAAAAATAGAGCTATTTGGGGTCAGTGTACAAATTATGATAATTTCAGCCATCTCGCTGTTATTCGCTTACAGAAATTCCAGCGGGCGCAAAAGCGCTGATTAGTTCGCTGTAAATCTTATTGAAGTCGCTGAAGTCGTCTACGTTAGTATTCATACAAAATGCGATTGCCATATTGTAATCCGGAAGCACCATTAACCATGCCTGTGATCCACGCGACACACCACCATGGTTTGCGTTGCGAACTAATCCGACCCCGTCAACATCGTATTCACGCCATCTCCAACCGATGGCATAATCCTGTTCGTTCACCTCTCCGCTATTCAAACTCTGCGGAGTCCAGAATGATTGCGTTGTTTGAGTGCTGAGAAATGCTTCGTCCAGATGTTTCACGCCAAGTCTAGCTAGATCACTCGGCGTTGATACCCAGGCTCCTCCAGGAAGACGATGACTCAGATTGACCGATCGCCATTTCCGGAATTTTCCTTCTCGCCGCAAATAGAAAGTAGCCATATTCGGTTTATCAATTGCACTCTTCGGTTCGACAAAGGTTGCTGACATATCTGCTGGGCCGAACACCTCACGTTGCATAACTTCGCGATAGGGAAGACCCGTGGAAGATGCAATGACGGCACCCTGTAATACCGTACCCAGAGTAGAGTAGTGGAATCCTTCCCCGGGTTTAAACAATAGTTCACTGCTGTCGAACACTGTTAATGACTCGAACACATCCCTAAAGTTTTTCTGCAAAGCTGTCGTATGATAGAGCCCGATCATATCAGTGTTTTCCTTGTAATGAGGTAACCCGGACATGTGAGATGCAAGGTGGCGAGGCGTGATATTCGACCAGGAATCATTTGGTAAATTGAGCACGTAACTAGAGATGGGAGCATCCAGGTCGATCACGCCACGATCAACCAGCCTTGCCAGAGCCGTGGCTGTAAGTGCTTTCGATGTGCTGCCGATTCGGAACTCGGTTTCTGGCGTTACCGCTGTGCTGGTAGCCAGATCTGCCCAACCGGTTGCCCCTGCCCAAATCAGTTTTCCATCTATTGCAACAGCGGCAGATATTGCCGGTACATTGATTGCTTGTCTGTGAGCCGCCAGGAGAACCAAAGCCTTATCACCATTAGGCTGGTAGCTGGAATCATACACTTCATGTGTCATAGGTACTGATACTGGTATTTCCAGCCACCCCCAGGGGGGCAACGGCGCGCCACCTCGGTATGCATAGAATCCGTAGACGGGTGCGAATACATAAATGATGTACAGGGCTACGGCAGAGGCGACCATCAAGCTTATTTTTCTGGTATTCATCTGCACTACTTTCCGAATCCTCACCGAGAATTCAAGGTGGTTAGGAAGAATAACCACGCTTTTCCCACCCTGAGAAAAGTATCCTGGATCCAGCCAGTTAGCTGCCGTCTCCGTTAGCCCACCTGAACATGTGTTGTGTGATACTATCGGATCTGAATTCGTCAAGAACCATTCTCTGCGTTTTATCGGTTTATGGAGGGACGATGACTTCTGATTGATCTAGATTAAAAAGCACCACTAAGGGGTGACTACAACAGGTAGTACATCACGAGAGGATACAGATGAAAATAAGAAAACTACTATTTTGCTCCGCTATTGCGCTGCTCTTGATAGCGTTCCAAACCAGCGCTCAGGAGGCAAAAAAAATTGAAGAAATCATTGTGACAGCGGAAAAACGCGCTGAAAATGTACTCGAAGTACCGATGACAATGACGGCTTTCGATGAAAATGCTATTGAAAGTCTGAAGATTCAATCACCAGTGGATTTACAAAACATGGTTCCCGGACTGCAGTTCGGTGACAATCAGGAACAGGTGGGGCAGGGCACGGTGATCCGGGGTATCGGCAGCCGTCTCGCCGGTGAAACTCACTCGGATCTGGCGGTAGCCACCTATGTCGACGGCAGTTATACCGTCGGTACCTGGGGGATTGCTCCGGGCGGATTCTTCGACCTAGCGCGAGTAGAGGTAGCGCGGGGACCACAGGGAACCCTGAACGGCCGTAACTCCATCGCAGGTTCCGTCTCTTACTATACCAAGAAGCCCACCCAGGAGTGGGACGTCAACCTGATGACTGAATTCACCGATCAAAGCTCGCAGCAATACAATGCAGCTTTTGGCGGACCCTTAACTGAAAACCTGAGTTTTCGTGTGACCGCCGGTCGCCAGACCGGGGATGGAGTTCAGGAAAATGTTGGCGGAAAGGACCTCGGCGAGCCCGACAGTACTTTTTACGCCCCACAATTGCGCTTCCAGGCAGGAAGTTTTGATATGAATCTGCGGTGGGCTCATGTGGAAGAAAAAGGAACGCCGCGCACACAGGTAGCTTTAGCCAATGTTAATAGAACCGATCCGCAAGTTCCCGAGAGCCCGGCACCAAATGCCGGAATGATAACGAATAACTACTATTTGTGGGCAACTGCCAATCCCGCCATCGACAACAATTGTCCTGTTGGGGTTCCCGGTTTTAAATGCGGCGATCTTAAAAACAAGGTGGCTGTCAATGCGCCCATGGTCGCCGACAGCGAAAGCGACCTGATTACCTTCTACGCAACCTACGACATAAACGAACAATACACGGTGAGATACAACTACAGCGACAGTGACGTGTACCAGTTTGTAACCCGGGATCGGGATCACACCAACAGGGAACCCAGTGCCACTGATCCACTACTCTCATCCGATGGCATGGTACCCTTTGAAGATGCAAGATACCGATTGCCTTATATCTACGAAGAAGAATCCCACGAATTGCAATTGTTCTCTAATTTCGATGGCCCCTTCAATTTTATTGTCGGTCTTTTCCAGTACAAAAACATGACTCACTGGGAGATCGATACCGATAGTTATTCGAACTCCTATCGCTATGACCATATCGATGACGTAGTTGCCGCTCTGGGTGGTGAAGCGCAAACCTGTGAGGAATTTATTGCCGCTCCCTTTGAAATGTATGGACGCTACGGCAAAGGCAACCCGCTAGCAGCGGCGAACGAATGGTGGGAGTGCCCGACTGGAACAGATCATACGCTGAATCTAATTTTCGCAACGCGTGCTTTCTCGGAAACAGAGGCGGTGTTTTTCAATACCGAGTATCAATTAAATGAGAACTGGTTAGTGTCCGGTGGCTTGCGTTATACGGAAGACGAAAAGGAGCAGGCCTACACCGGTGGCGTCTGGGTTCCACCCATCTACTATTTTGGAGTTCCTCTGACCCTGGTTTACGATAATACGGCTCCCGACATCCAAACCTGGGATCAGACCATCGGTCATATCAGTATCGAGTATACGAGCGATGATGGCTACCTGGTCTACGGTCGCGTATCCACCGGATACCGTGCCGGCGGCTTCAATACCTCAGTTTTCGATGTATATCCTCGCGTCGGTGAGGAAGAGCTCATCAATTACGAAGTAGGACTGAAGGGGCTGTTTCTCGATTCGCGCCTGCAAATTGCCGCGAGTCTCTGGTATAACGACTTCGACGGCTATCAACTCAATGCGACTCAGGAAGCGCTGGCGGAATTTTCTGATTTGTCAGATACACCATTGGTGGAATTCACCGACAATATTGATGACACCAAAATCTGGGGTGGAGATATCGAATTCATCTATCAGATCGACGATAACTGGCGTCTCAGCGGTTTTTATGCCTACCAGGACTCGGAGCTTGGCAATCATTCCTCGGTGGTACGCGGCGACCCCAACCCGGTTTATCAATCCTACAGCACACTGGGAGACTGGACGCAGGATGCTGACGGTAATTGGTTCCAGCCTGAAGTTGTTGGCTACTACGAGAATGCTACGGATCAAAGTGGTAATACACTGCCTATGCAACCCAAGCACAAACTGGCACTGACTGTTGGCTATGACCGCCCACTGGGTGACCTGGGCACTATGTCGCTATTGATGACTTATAGCTATACTGACGAGCAGTACCCGGACATTGCCAACCTGAGCTTCAATACCATTCCGAGCTACGATCGCTGGGATGCCAGTGCGACCTGGACCTCGAATGACGACGCCTGGTCGGTGACCCTGTTTGCGCAGAATCTGGCCGACGAGATCTCAGTGGTTGAATTCATTCCAGTGACTACGAACGGTGGTGGTGCCAGTATGGGGACATTGTCAAACCCACGCCGATTCGGTCTGTCAGTGAATTGGCGACCAAGTCTTTAACAGGAAGTTTTAGCTATCGACCCGGTGACCGATGGGAGCAAGTGGACAAACCACTTCCTCCCATTTCCTCTCCGGATCCTGTACGTCGTCAGCCCATATGGGACCACTTGCCAAACTTGGGAGCTTGACCGCTTGACCACTTGCCAAGCCTTGCAAGTAAGCCGAACGCAAGTGGTCAAGCTTCAAAGTGCCAAAGTGAGACAGTATCGGAAGAGGATAGTATTAAAAGGATGCGGTCTGAAGCAGGGCTAGGCAGGAGGCCATAGGGGGTACCCACCCACATAAACTAAAGCCTCTACCTTTTAAGCCGCTCTAGGCTGTCAACCTTAGGAGTGCCTGCTACTCACCGGTAAACTTCGGTGGGCGCTTCTCCAGGAACGACTGTATCCCTTCCTCGCGATCTTTGGTATTGAAAGTGTAGTCCTGGCCAAAGAACTCAAGCCTGCTGTGCACATCGAGGCTCGTTTCCAGTGCCTGATAGACCATCATCTTCGAAATGCCAATCGCCACAGGCGGGCCATCGGCGAGCTGGCGCACCATCGCCTGTGTCACTTCCGCCAGTTGGTCAGCGGGTACGCTCTGATTGATAAGCCCGATCTTCTCAGCCTCTGCTGCGTCGATGATCTTGCCCATGAAGATCAGCTCACAGGCCCTGGCGGGGCCAACGAGATGGGTGAGCAGGTAAGCGCCTGACGATTCCGGCGGAATACCGCGCCGGGTCCAGATCGCCCCGAATCCCGCCTCATCTGAAGCGATGCGAATGTCGCAGGCGAGTGCGATGCTGAGGCCCTGGCCAACGGCGTAGCCATTGATTGATGCAACCGTGGGTTTGGTCATACTGCGCAGCGTATCCGCGAAGTGCATCAGGCCCTCAGGGCCACTGGCGAGCTTCGACAGTGGGGTCTGCCGGGCCCGGGTTTCGCCCGAGTCGGCGGGTCTTTGTTTAACATCCTCGCCCGCACAGAAGGCCCGGCCGGCGCCGGTCAGCACCAGGACTCTTGAGCCATGATCTGACTTTACTGCCTCAATCGCCTCATGCAGTTCGCGCCCCATCTCTACGGTGAGGGCATTCAGGCTGTCTGGACGGTTCAGTGTAAGGGTGGCGACACCGTCCTGCCGCTCAAGCGTGATGGTCTTGTAGTCTGTCATACTGATCTCCTGTGTCGGTGGACAAGAATGGGACGCGAAAATTCAACTCAAGCTGCTTCAATCATGCGGTCCAGCTCTCGGCACTGCCGCTCGGTACGAATGACCTGCCAGAGGGTCTCGGCGTCGGGGTGGCCTTGCGAAGGTGATTCACCCACTTTCCTGAGCCTCATATTTTCCTGAGGATTGGGATAAAAGGGGTACGTGGGGGAAATCGTACCTGGTGACAGACAGTAAAAAGTGGTTAATTCTTACTATCCCCTTGCGCCCGGTGGTATTGACGTATCAACCTGTATAAGTTCCTGAAGTTTGCCAACAATATAATCCCGTTCGTCTTCCACAGCAGAAAAAAATTTTTTCATAGTCCATAACTCGCCATCTTGTATTACTTCTGATGATTTGAGACAGTGTAGTAAAGCCTCTTTACAATTTCTATGGGGGAGTTTATTAAAACGGAAAATATTGTCGATAGGTTCTAACTTTCTGGTAAAGGGGATGCTTAGATTCCGTAGGATGATGAAAAAATGAAGGCTTTTCAAGTAAAAGAGATCGCGAAGCACCACGGAGCAGATCTGGTGGGGATTGCCAGCACAAGCGTGTTAAACCAATTTCCTCCCGATCCCAATTGGGCTCAGACTCCAGAGCGTATTACTACGGATGCCAAGTCGGTTATCGTGATTGCCAAAAGAATTCCGGTAGCGGGATTCCGCTGTAGTGATCAGGCGCCTTACCATTACATGGATGTGATGGTGTTGCGACGACTGGATAAGATTGGCTGGAAGATAGTGGAGTCTCTGGAGAAGGAGGGTTACCCGAGCATAGTTTCTGCTTCCAATTCCACATCTTGGGATCTCAAACGCGGAACTTATGGCCACCTGAGTATGAGACATCTCGCGGTTGAGGCAGGCCTTGGAACACTTGGATTGAACCTCAATCTCATTACGCCAGAATTTGGTCCGAGAATTTACCTTGGGGCGGTTTTGACGGACCTCAAGTTGGAAGCTGATCAGCCCATGATCGAAAAAGTTTGTATTGGGGAGAGCTGTTCGAGATGTCTTTACGCCTGTCCCTCTGATTCAGTACTTCACTTTGCGATTAACAAACGTACCTGCTCTCCTCATGCTCAGGTAACGGGAATGGCAGAAGTAACGAAATATATGGCAGGATTTGTGAACGCAGAGCGTAGACAGAAGGTTGAACTCATCGAAAATCCGCGCTTTCATCAATTTATTCAGGGCATGAGACAGGTAGCAGGGTGTTTTGCAGCATGTCCAAGGTGTCATGCGGTCTGTCCAATAGGCGACGACTATACCGGTCACCTGCACCCGTCTCAACGAGTAATCCCGGAGAAAACACCGGACAAGATAGAAAAAGCAGCTTCATACCAGGAGGCCCATCGTTATAGAGCGGATGTGGTTGGGTTAAATGAGTGGAACATTAGGTGGGTTGGCCGAGAAGATTACCGTGGAACCGCCGTTAAGGAACAGAGGAGAAAGTACAGAGAATTGCAACAAAAAAGAGCGGACGATGCGGCAGCAAAAAAACCTTCTTTGACAGGAACGAGTGAGGACGTTATGAAAAAAGTGTTCAAGGCACCTATCGAGGCAAAAGACATCAAGGAAGAAGCATTGAGACTGGGTGCGGATCTCGTTGGGATCGCCGATGGCGAGAAACTGCAGGCGGAGCTTTCGAAGATTGAAGGAATGCCTACTCCAAGGGATGTTACCGAATTTGATTCCAATCGAATAATAGTCCTTGCAAAAAGATTTGGAGCGGGTTCCAGCCGAATTAAGGGATGGGAGGACACACATAAATTCTACAATGATGAATTGGCTGTTTCCCGATTGGAAGACATAGCTCTCGATATGGTTTACTACCTGGAAGATCAAGGGTATCCCGCATTGCTCATCCCATCGGCCCACGTAGATCCCTTTCGATATGAGAATGACCCGGCAAACCCCGCCAGTCAGATCCTCTCAGCACCACATGCCGCAGCAGAGGCCGGATTGGGTACATTTGGTCTCAATCATCAACTGATCACTCCGCAATACGGGCCTCGGGTGACTTTGTGCCTTGTACTTAGTTCCGTTGAATGCGTTGCTGACTCTCCCATTGATTCGCCCTTGTGCGAGGGTCCTTCCTGTGGGAGGTGTCTTAAGGCCTGTCCAGCAGATTCAGTGAAACACTGGGATCGCGATTGGGCGTCCTGTGAAAGATTTAGATCTCCCAGGGGATTTCATCGGTTATCAAATTACTTAACCGATGTCATTGAGGAGGAAGAGCAGGAACGTCAAGTAATGATGTTGCGCTCTCGGGATAGCGCGGATCTCTTCGAAGGTGTATTGAGGGGTGTGGGGGTAGTGTCTGGATGTAGGCGCTGTCAGGAAGTATGCCCGGTGGGTACTGACTATGATGGGATTATGATAGATCGAGTGGATCAAATTGCTGAAGCTAGCAGTGCAAAGCAGGATAAGCTCGATAAGATGATGAAGGTAGAGAGCGAGGGATCCATGCCGGGTGTGTTTGCCACCAACGAAAGGTGGATAGGTAGCGAGCCCTGAATCCTGCCATGGATTCTAGACAGGCACCAAACGTACAATTTTGCTGCCTGTCTTGTTTTCCAGTAGTAGGTAGATCAAGCCATCATAGCCAATCTCGATGTCCCTTATTCGGGCAAGTTTTGTGATGAGCATTTCCTTATGCACTAACCTATTGTCTTCAATCACCAGTCGATACAGGGTATTTGCCTTAAGAGAACCCACAATAATATTGTTTTGCCACCTCCTGAATTCTTTCCCTTTATAGAAGACAAAACTGGAAACTGCCGGTGATGGGGTAAAATCTACTATGGGTTGCTCGATATCTTTGAGTTCCAGTTCTACTCCAAGTCCCTTTCGCGGTTTAACAGGAGTGCCGTCATAGTTCACACCTTTTGAGAACCAGGGCCAGCCGTAGTTCTTCCCGGGCAAAAGGCGATTAACTTCATCACCTCCCCGTGGCCCGTGTTCAGAACTCCACATTTGAAGCGTAAGATGGTTGAATTCCAACCCCTGGGGACTTCTGTGACCATATGTCCATATTGTCTGCCGGTGAAAAGGTATGGGTTTTTCATCTGTTTGCTTTGCTGCGTAGGGATTATCTAGAGGGATGCTACCGTCATCAATGATTCTGTGAATCTTGCCATAAGGTAGGTCAAGGTCCTGGGGACTGTCCAGAGAACCTTTCATACCTATGCTGATAAATACATGTCCCTGGTCATCAAAGGCAATACGTCCCCCAGCGCCGGTTTCAGGTGCAATAGAATAAGTCTCCTTGCCTGCCTGCCAGATGGTCTCCACATCTACCCATTTGCCGGCCTTTATTCGGGCTCTCTCCAGTTTGTTCATGGAAACCGGCAGGAAAGTGGCAACTGTGGATTTGCCACATCTGTCTTCACAGCGATCTCCGTAGTGCAGGTACACCCAACCGTTTTTTTCATAATCAGGGTGGAGGGCGACTGCCAACAAGGATCCCCAGCCTGTGATATTGCATACCTGGCAGGACAGTCTATCTTGAAAAAAACCTCAAGAGGAGACTGTGCCAATGAACGATCAAGATCGAGAGATCCAAAG
>MDTC01270217.1_pt1 | contig 11773 bp, 8 predicted proteins | sample 811181 | NCBI WGS metagenome assembly MDTC01 (sample SAMN05326644, study PRJNA326480) | marine metagenome | isolation source: seawater | place: Pacific Ocean: North | collected 2011
CTCGGTATGATGAAAACGAACCCTTCGGTTCCCTTTATGGTTCACTTCATGAAACAGGTCATGGTTTGTATGAACAAGGCCGACCTCGTCAACTAGATTTCCAACCATCTGGCCATGCCAATGGATTGGGTGTACATGAATCTCAAAGTAGACTTTGGGAAAATCAAGTAGGACGTTCCCTTGCATTCAGTAAATGGGCAATTCCACATTGGTCCAAGCACTTCCCTGAAAATATGGAAGGAGTTACTGGAGAAATGTTGTGGCGTAGTGTTAACCTCATCGAGCCGAGTTTGATACGTGTTGAGGCCGACGAGGCGACCTACAACATACACATCATGATTCGCTACGAGATTGAGAAACAACTCATCAATGGGGAGTTAGAGATTGATGATTTACCTGATGCTTGGGATGACATGTATGAACAATACCTCGGCGTACGTTCGCCTGATCGGAAGCAAGGAGTATTGCAAGATATCCATTGGTCAATGGGTGCTTTTGGATACTTCCCCACATACACACTTGGAAATTTGTATAGTGCCCAATTGCTCGCAGCAGCAAGATCGGATTTAGAGAGCGAACAAACTCTAGAAGAGATGTGGGCCGTTGGGAATTTTGCACCTCTTTTAGATTGGATGCGAAGCAATGTCCACGAACGCGGTAGTATTTCGACACCAGCTGATTTGATCAAAGAAGCAACGGGCCAACCACCATCACCTCAACCTTTTATCGATTATTTACGAAATAAGGTTGAACGCCTTTACAACGTCACTGTTTGAACCGAAGTCCAATATGTGACCTTGTGACCAGCACTAGGTATGGAGGGCCAACCATTTCGAGATTTACGCGAAATGGCTTGGTTTGAAAGACAAATAGATGCTAATATCAGTTGCATACACTTAGATGGAGAACGTTTGATTGTGGGCGATTGGGATGGTGGCATTCATTGTTGGGATCTCAATGGGGAAAACCTTTGGTCCACAAAAACGAGTAATAGAGTCGGTAATCTAACCCTTTCCAAGAACATGGTTTACGCTGTTTGCGGACGTGATTTGACTGCTATTGAATTATCTACAGGGACAATACAATGGAATAGTGAGTTAGAGGGCAGTAGTGATTTAGTAGCCAGCACACAAGATGGAAGCACAATTATTGCAACATCATCCATATTCGATTTAGAAATGAACGATTTTTTAGAGTCTACGATTTGGAGATTTAATCAGGATGGAGATTTGTTATTCAAAGAATCCATCGACGAGCGCCCATGGTCTATTGAGATGCGTGGAGATGGAACTGCCTTCCTTGCATTGGGACGGCCTCGATGTGGCATGATTAGAATAAATGAAGAAGGCGCACGTCATATGACATTACCAACAAATTCGCCAGCAACGTGTGGACGTGTTGGTCCAAAATATTCGATTATTGGCCATGCAGATGGCACACTTACAGGACTAGACACAGGCCTAGTTTTGGATGATGATGATTTCACAAATCAGCCTGGGCCAATCGAAGCCATATCAAGTGCAGAGATTGGTTATATGGTCGCATCATCCATTGAAGATAATTCAGGGATATCTGATTCTAATACAGTTCGAGGTATTGCGCGTTCTTATGATGCCAAAGGGAAATTAGTTTGGCAGATTGAAACCATAGGCGGTTGCATTATTGAACATGTAGAGCATGGGCCCGAGTTTGACAGCAGTGCAACAGCTTGGGTTGTTTCTTGGGACAAGATAGACTCTACAATAATCGTCAATTCTGCAACACAAGATAGGCAATATGCTATTTTCAGCGAACCTTCACGTGTTAATGCAATACAGGCATACGAAGATTTCATTGCAATAGGGTTTGATAATGGTAGATTGATTCTGCTCCAGGGAGAACTTCTTCACAGGAGACTATCCCAAAAAAGCGAGGATCATTCTGACGAAAGGCGCAACAAATTGGCTGAAAAATTGCGACGTCTCAGGTCCTAAAAAATATCAATTCTGGAATCGCCCTTCCATCGGAAACAGGGGTCGGGTTGCCTGATTTCTGGTGGAAAGATGCATATTTCTCACAAAGGTTTATGGCCCTCCGCTTCACACGTAACTTTCGCCGCTCCCGAGGAGTGGTGTCGGAGTGCCCAGTACTACCGGCAGGCCCCAAGCCCACAAGGGACCCAATTCGGGAACGGCGGTGGGCCACTATTCCGAGTTAAATCGGAGTTGGTGGGGTGTACGGCCAGCAGTAATGTTGGATTCGTAGACCTACAGGAGAGAAAGCGTACATTTCGGTGTACAATGGATACTTCTGTGAACAGTGCATTAGAGTTGGGCTCTAGTGCATACAGACACATTGTGTCTGAAATCACAGGAGATGTCTGCTCGTAAGAGCAGGGATCATTCGGAAGGAACTAGCAACATATACACCTTGCGAAAATCTCAATCAAAGGGAAACAATGGAAGCCGAAAGGTGACCTCAGGGACCTAAAGAAAGAGGTAATTGCATAACAGTTGAGTTGTGAAAAGTCGGCTGGAAAAATCCCTCAACGCACAATCCTGTGCTGGCATCTGAAGGCTCTGCCTGAAGACCGCCGGGGACGAGAAGGCTGCAGCTAGATCGTTCCAGGAAGGGTTGCAGCAATGCATACCTGACCAAAGGGGGGAACAGGGTGATAGCAATATCAAATCCTGCTCCTTGGTTGATTGAAATCGTAAGATGGATATTGCCAAGGAGAGACGTTTTCCGCAAGGAATCGTCTCTCTCAGGGACGCCGGATTAGAGAAATCTGATTCGGGAACTGGTGGAGAGAAAGCAGTTTTCGGACTGTGGACAACACATCGGGAAGTGAGGTAGGTAACTACCTCAGGCGTCTGAGGATAGCTCGATGCGCTTGCGCATCGGGCTACCCGACCGAGATTTGGAAAACGTCTTCGGACGAAGGAAGGATTTCGGATGCGGAGGCTGGCTGGCGGGGAAAGATCTCCTCGATTCGAACCTGCCAGCCAGTACTCCCAATTCCCACTCCAGGCTGATTTCTTCGCAAGAAGAGAGCAGTTAGGAGGTGCATGCAGACTGCAAGGAATGCGTGTGCCGGGCGCCGGATTAGAGAAATCTGATTCGGGAACTGGTGGAGAGAAAGCAGTTTTCGGACTGTGGACAACACATCGGGAAGTGAGGTAGGAAACTACCACAGGCGTCTGAGGTAAGGAAGATGTGCAAGCATTTTCTGCACCGGCCGAGATTTGGAAAACGTCTCCGGACGAAGGAAGGATTTCGGATGTGGAGGCTGGCTGGCGGGGAAAGATCTACTCGATTCGAACCCGCCAGCCAGCACTCCCAACTTCCTCTTGGAGGAATAGGGGCCATCCTAATCATTCACCTTTTCATGTTTGCGAAAGCAATCCACCCACAGAGGTCGTTTTCCTCGTGATTACACATATCGGAATATCTCATAGCCTGGGGCCAATCATATTCTCCGGTCTGACCCACTCATCGAATTGATCATTTGTCAGTAGGTTGAGTTGTAGCGCAGATTCTCTGAGCGTAATCGATTTCTCATGAGCATTTTTAGCTATTTTTGCAGCATTATCGTACCCAATATGGTTATTTAATGCAGTAACTAGCATGAGAGAATTTTCCAAATGTGATTGTATTGCATCGTGGTTTGCTTCAAGGCCATTGATACATTTGTCTGTGAATGCATGGCATGTATCTGCAAGTAACCTTGTGCTGTGTAATAGGTTATGGATCATCATCGGTTTGTAGACATTCAATTCGAAATTGCCTTGGCTGCCGCCGATTGAAATTGCAGTATTGTTGCCCATTACTTGACAGCAAACCATTGTCATCGCTTCAGCTTGGGTGGGGTTTACTTTCCCAGGCATTATACTCGAGCCCGGCTCGTTTGCAGGTAGTGAAAGTTCCCCAAAACCACACCTTGGTCCAGAACCCAGCCACCGGATGTCATTTGCAATTTTCATCAGGCTAGCTGCAAGTGTGTTTAGTGCACCACTTGCTGATACAATTGCATCATGTGCAGCAAGTTGTGCAAATTTGTTTTCAGCACTGATGAACGGTAAACCCGTTTTTTCAGCAATATGGCCTGCTACCGTTTCAGCAAAATCAGGATGCGTATTCAATCCAGTGCCTACAGCGGTTCCTCCGAGTGCAAGTTCAAACAGGTCCTCGAGTGCAAACTCAATTCTTCGTATATCTGAATCAAGCATTGACACGTAGCCACTGAATTCTTGTCCTAGTGTCAGTGGAACTGCATCCATGAGATGGGTCCGACCAATCTTGACAACGCTGTCAAACTCTTTTCCCTTATTTGCAAGAGCATCCCTCATTTTACGAATGGCGGGAATCAATTGGTGGTGAAATGATTCAGCACTTGAAATGTGCATTGCAGTAGGAAAAGTGTCGTTTGATGATTGTGCTTTATTTACATGGTCATTTGGGTGCACAGGTTCCTTCGAACCAAGGACACCACCTGCCAATTCAATTGCTCTATTTGCAATCACCTCATTTGCATTCATGTTGGTCTGTGTACCTGATCCAGTTTGCCAAACTCTTAGGGGAAAGTGACCATCCAATGAGCCATCAATAACCTCTTCACACGCTGATATAATCAATTCACCAACAACAGGGTCGAGCATGCTCAACTCACAATTCGTCATTGCAGCTGCCTGTTTTAAGATCCCAAATGCACGAATAACTCCTCGAGGCATTGTATCGTCACCTATGTCGAAATTAATCAGCGAACGCGCAGTTTGGCAGCCATAGTATTTGTCAGCAGGGACTTCTAATTCACCCATGGTGTCAATTTCAATCCTTACATCACCTGGTTTTGATGAGGCCTTTCGCTCTTCAACTGCTGCTTGAAGTGGTGCAGCGTTTTGTCCATCGAGGGCTTCTTCAATCATCCTCGAAATAGTAGCACTTCTTCCTTCATTTCTTCCTCTTCCGACTCTCCGATCCAGTCTTTTTGCAATGTTCTCTGGTATGCTTATACTCATGATTCTGCGGTCGCCGGCTCTATGCTTCGCCATGCTTGGCCGAATATTATTTAGTTATTAATTATAACTAAAATAGAAACATCAAACCCGACTGATACTGATTATTTTCACGGGCTCGCGGGGTCGGTCTTGGAATCCTGTGGGCGTTGTCTCAATTGCTGTTACAACATCCATTCCAGACACCACTTTTCCGAACACTGGGTGCGCACTCGGAGTTCGGGTATCCCACCAATCGAGGAATTGATTGTGTACAGTATTGATGAAAAACTGTGATCCACCACTATTAGGTCCCGCGTTAGCCATACTTAGTGTACCAACTTCATTGGAAAACTTTGCACTAAGAAGGTGCTCATCTGCAATTTTGTACCCAGGGTCGCCGGTACCACATCTGGGGCTATTTGGGTCGCGACTGTGTGGACATCCTCCTTGGAGCATGAACCCTTTTATGACTCGATGAAAATGCAAGCCATTGTAATATCCATCATCGACTAATTTCAGAAAATTCCCAGCAGTTATCGGCATCGTGTCTGTAAATAGTTCAATGGCGACATCTCCTTTGCTTGTACTCATCATTACCTGTGTTCCAGTCATAACCGGTCGCGAGTGTATGAGGTTCTTGACTATGTGTGGTAGTGATTCACAAAATCAATTTAGAAAAATACCTGTGTTACTATGCGTAATCAGCAAGTGTAGTTAGGGGTATAAGTGGGATTCCAGCTGCAGAAAATGCATCTTGTCCACCTTCTTCTCGATCCACGATAGTAATGCATGCGACTACTTGGCAACCCATATCTTGTAGTCTCGCGCACGCTTTCAGAGCAGAACCACCAGTGGTTGTCACATCTTCTAGAATTACTACTCGGTCGCCCGCTTGAATTGTACTTCCTTCAATACCGGGTGGATTTCCTGTTTTTCTCCCACCTCTTCCCTTAGGCTCTTTTCTCATTATGAATCCACGTAATGAACTACCCACGCCAGCTTTGGCAATAGCAATCCCAGTGAGGGGGACTGCACCTAATTCTAGTCCACCAACAACATCGACGCCTCCTTCAATATTGTCGATTCTATCATGAATCAAAACCCCGAGCAAATGAGCGGATTCTGGATCACACATAACTGGCTTGGTATCAAAGAAATGTTTGCTTGTACGACCAGAAGCCAACGTAAACTCTTCAGTATCTGCACAAAGGTATGCGAGATTTCGAACCTTTTCGATTAATCGCGTACGAGCATCGTCTATTGTAGTACTCTCAGCCATATTCTCCCCGTTATTCGTCGTTGTCGGCCTCCCATGAACCTTCGCCGAGATAGTCCACACTTGGTTGTGAAGTGTTTCGTACAACACCCAATGCTTTTGGAGGACCGTCATTCCTAGGGGAATGTTCGCACGGTGTGATGGTATGACAGAGGAGGTTGGAGTTCGGCTATTCGCCCCACTCGACGTCCAAAGATTAGAGGATGAGATGGATAACTATCACAATCTTTTGGATCAACAGTGTGAAGAAATTTATCAACTTGCAGCTGAAGCACGTTCGAAGGGTTATGACCTTAGTGCCGAGGTCGAGATACCTAGAGCCATTGATCTAGCAGACCGTGCTGAAAAGTTGCTGCAAGAATATCTGAAACCATCTGCAGACGAAGACCCAATTCCAATTCAGGAAGAAATCCGAAAAAAACTGGGAGAGACAGATAGAGAATCCGCTTCGATTGAAATGGGAGTTTTTGTTGCAAAGAAGATGTATGATGCTACTGCTGACTATCAAAAGAGTGTAGACGCAGGCTTGCGTGTTGGGTTGGCAGTTCTCACTGAAGCCATTCTTGTGGCACCACTAGAAGGAATTGGAGATGTTAGGATTCTCAATAATGTAGACGGTACACGATTCGTCTCAATTGATTTCTGTGGTCCGATTCGAGCAGCAGGTGGCACTGCCCAAGCACTAGCAGTTCTAATCGCAGACATGATTCGTATTGAGTTGGGACTTGCAAAATATGAACCAACCACTCCAGAGGTGGAGCGTGTTAAGGAAGAGTTCGGTTTGTATAGAGGTGGTTTGCAATACAAACCCCCTCCTGAAGAAATTGAAATGATTGTACGCGCCTGTCCTATTATGGTTAATGGGGAAGAGACTGAGAGTATCGAATGCGCAGGATACTCAGAGGTTCGTAATATCACAGGAAAAAGAATCCGTGGAGGTGTTCTGTTGGTTATTGGAGAGGGCCTTTGTCTTAAGGCTAATAAAATCCAGAAACACACTGAGCGATTGGAGGTCCAAGGATGGGATTTCATCTCAAAATTTGCTGCAAAAAGCTCCAAGGAAACTAATGGAAATCTGGTTAAACGAAGGACGATAAAAACTGATTCGCGTTTTATGAGGGATATAATCGCAGGGCGGCCAATTTTTGGAGAGCCGAATACTGCTGGTGGTTTTCGATTAAGATATGGCCGTCCTAGAACGTCTGGTCTTGCAGCAGCAGGAGTGAACCCCACATCTATGCATGCGATGGGCGATTTTCTTTCCGTAGGCACGCAGATGAAAATTGAGCGACCTGGAAAAGCATGTGCTGTTGTGCCATGCGAAGAAATAGAGGGTCCAACCGTTCTTCTGAAAAGTGGCCGTTATGGCAGAATACAATCAACCGCCAGTTGGATGAAGGTTTCTGACGAGGTTTTGTCAATATGGGACAACGGCGAAATCATGATTGGTTATGGTGAATTTTCTGAAAATAACAAGCCATTGGTACCTTCAGGATACGTTTCTGATTGGTTTGCTAGCGATTTGATTGAAGCATTAGATAGTGAAGAAAAAGTCCAGCAGTTCGCAGACATTTTGGGTGCACCACGCCGTCGTTTACCAGACGGGATCCCCTCATCAGGGTCACTTGAATCAGGGACCTCTGCTCTTGATAATCTTCAGCGGAAAAGGGCATGGCATCGCCGTTTGAGGAAAATGACATTGGACTGGGAATCAGTAACAAAAATATCGAAGACTTTCCTTACTGCGATCCCTCCACCTTGGAATCTATGGTGGAATGATTTACCTCTAGAATTTGCTGAATATCTCATAAATGCAATAATCTCATCAACAATTGAATCGGCTCAAAACTTGAAAGATGGAGTAGTCACTGAACCATTACCAGACAGGCATTGGATGAGGCTGCCAGGTGCTGCAGAGGGCTGGATACCAATCGACCACACTCCAACTGAGTTTACAGGTGATTCAACAAATCACCAGTCAAAAAAATCTGAAAAATCCATAGCGCCAGAAAAAATGCCTGGTTCAATTGATTCGATAACCCCCTCATCTCTTGGAGATTGGCCAAGGAATATTCAGCATGAAGAACATGGCGTGGTTAAGTCCTCTCTGATGATTCTTGGCCTTCCCCACATCCATGACGGCAATGACATCCTGATTATTCATGGTTGGCAATCACTTGTGGAAGGTCTTGGCATTCATCTTGAAGCAAAAGTTTCTGCTAAACCTTCAGTCATTGTCGATGCGAAATCACATATCGAATCGAGAATATCTGATTTGATAGTTGCAAAGCAGATAGTTGGTGATGAGGAAAAAAGAGTCAAAGATTTGGAACACCAAAGATCAATTCTGAGAATAGAAGCAGAAACAGCAGCAAGACAGAGAGGGGAAACTATCGAAGCCACCGAAAAAGAAGGAAGGAAAGCCGCAGATAAGATTCCTGACCCCGGTCCAGAGAATGCTTCAGAGTTGGAACGTTCTCTCAAACTTCTTGATGACCATGAAGTGGACGGCTCTCTTTGGTTGGTTAGAAAGTGCAGTGATTTACGCTGGGTTGCAGCAGCACCTTGCAGAATTGGGTGCAGAATGGGCCGGCCAGAAAAGGCGGCACCTAGAGAAATGAAAGGGAAGCCCCACAGTATTTTCCCAATTGGAAATGATGGTGGACCACAACGCTTGATTACACAGGCAGCAAATAAGGGCAGCATTCTTGCAACTATGGGTGTTAGGGAGTGCATATCATGTGGACGACGAACTCCATACACAATTTGCCATCACCGAAACATTCCAGAAGAACCGATTGAATGTGGCGGTAAGACAAAACCTGTAGAGGATATGAAAAACAACAATTCTCGTCGTAAAGGAATTAATCAGTCCGTGAATATACCCTCTATTCTTGAAGTGAAGAGAATTAAAATGGGTTTAGACAGAATTCCAAAGAAGTTCAAAGGAGTCAAGGGATTGACATCAAAAGAACGCTACCCTGAACCTTTGGAAAAAGGAATACTTAGGGCTAAACATCAACTTCCATCTTTCAAAGCTGGAACGATAAGATATGACATGATTGATGTACCGGTGACTCATTTCAGACCCAAGGATATTGGGACTCCATTTGAGAGATTAGTTGAGTTGGGATATTCGACTGACATTGACGGTAAACCATTGTCTTCTGAGAATCAGATTTTGGAGTTGTATCCACAGGATTTCATACCAAGTACCAAAGCCGAAGATTATCTGTTGAGGACATGTGCTTACGTAGATGAATTGCTTATGAGATTCTATGGTATGGACCCATTCTACAATGTAAACAAAGGGGAAGATCTAGTAGGCCATCTATTTGTTGGACTTGCCCCTCACACATCAGGAGGAGTATTGACTCGGATTATTGGTTGGTCTACTGCGAGTGCGGGCTATGGGCACACATTGTATCATGCTGCAAAGAGACGAAATTGCGATGGTGACGAAGATGCGATTATTCTGCTCTTAGATTGCTTATTGAATTTCAGCCGTGATTTACTTCCTAGTAATCGAGGTGGCCGCATGGATGCACCGCTAACACTCACTACGCGATTGAATCCCACAGAATTGGATAAAGAGGCATTGAATGTAGACACATCTTGGTGGTACAATCGCGATTTTTACGAATCTACTCAGGAGCAACCAACTCCTTACGAGATAAGCGATAAGATGGATACCGTTGAGAAACGAATTGGTACCATTGGAGCAGTTCGTGGTTATGGATTCACACATGATACAACATCGATTGACAGTGGCCCAGAAAACTCATCATACAAAACTCTTGAAACAATGATTGACAAGATGAATGCACAATTATTGTTGGGTCAAAAACTCAGGGGCGTTGATGTTCGAAAAGTCGCGAGTCAAGTGGTTGAATCACATTTTCTTCCAGACTTACGCGGTAACCTTGTCGCATTTACCCGACAAAAGTTTAGGTGCGTTCGTTGTGGTGAATCGTACCGTAGAATGCCTCTTGCTGGACAATGTATCAAGTCTTCCGATAAATCCCAGAATTCCGGAGGCCTCCGCAGAGGAATGGATTTCACTCAAGGTGAGCAACACCTATGTGGTGGAAATTTAGCATTAACTGTGAGTGAGGGAGCCGTTAGAAAATACATCAAAGTCATTCAGCATGTTATTGATCATTATGACGTAAATTTGTATACTCGACAACGAGTTCAAGGCCTTGTTGACAGTACCGATTCCTTGTTCAAAAATGACCGTGTCAAGGTATTCACTCTTGATGATTTTATCAGTGGATAATCACTTCTCATTTCCGCTCAAACGTCGCCACAAGTCCCCAACAGTTCGTATATTCCGGTCTTCTTCGACCTTTCCAGTCAAGCCCTCTGTTGTACCCTTACCAAGTTCTTCCTCAAGTTCATCCAGTGTTTCATCGACAAACTCCTCTGTATCTCCATCCGCCTCAGCGGCCTGTGCAGCAAATCTCTCCCTCATATTCTTCCGTTGCAATTCCATACTCAGATCAGTCTCACTAGTTTGAAACCCTATCAAATCGTTGACCTCAGCTGCATTTCCTCCAGACATCGAAGTCATGACTTGTTCCCATTCCTCTTTTTGTCTACGTTTATGCAATGGCATATTGCGGACGATGGCCGCATTCCTTCTCTTCATAATTTGTCTAATTGTCCTATCTGCAATTCCTAAGAACAACCCAAGAAGATTAGCTGCGATAAACCCCTCTACTCGGAAAGGCTCCCATATGTGGATACCCAAATCCATTTCAGCACTTAAATTTCTAGAGGGATAGACATCAGCAGAACCATCCTCAAGAATCACAGTTGTATAGAAATTATATTTTCCAGGATATAATTGAAGTTGCATATCAGGACATACTTGGTCAGATTCTCCTTCCCAAAGCAGTTCTTTTGCCGCATCACCTGAACCAGATTCATGATACTGCAATCGAACAGTAACGACTGAAGCGGTTTCATTGATGGGTTTGAAATCACAGTTCAAGTCAACATTTGTTTCTCGATCCATTTTCAACATATCAGGTATGGTTAACACATAGTTCCCATTCAGTACCCTTCCATGTTCATTGACCTCATTCACAGCAACTGCATGAGATGCTTGCAGCCATATCAAGTTGAGCAGGATCCAAGTAATCAAAGTCGCGAAAAAACGTACGCGGCCATTTTTCGGATTCTTCCCAGATTTCTTGTCATCTACGTTGGTTTCACGAGCCATCGCCTCTTGGACTAGATTCAGAACTTCACCCCCAACAAATCGAGGATTCGTTTCATCCACTCAAGTTTACGCATCTTTCGTTCAGGATTTGTTGACCCTGTCCATCTACCAATGACGTCAGTGCTAAAGCCACGAAGAATCAAATTTTCAGGTCCAGCCCCAATTGAAATTGCGAAACACACCGCCCTATCACCATCGGTAAAACCACCTGGATTGTGCATTCCAGATATAGGTAAAGGAGTTTGGTGTGTAAGAACAATTGGATTCTTGTATAGTGCCAGAGCTTCTAACAAA
>MDTC01231593.1_pt1 | contig 11772 bp, 18 predicted proteins | sample 811181 | NCBI WGS metagenome assembly MDTC01 (sample SAMN05326644, study PRJNA326480) | marine metagenome | isolation source: seawater | place: Pacific Ocean: North | collected 2011
ACTACCATACTTGTCGCTGCGACCCACGCGGCTTGCATTGATGCAATAGCAGTTGTTGTCGGCACGAAACCTAACTGGTAAATCCTTCATCAATTTGCTCCCGTTTTGATGTTTAACTAAGAGCAGTTTAACGGAAAAGGACAATCACTGCAAATAAAACTGGACTGAAACTGGACTGACACAAAAAAACAGCCCCCAGCCGGTTAAGGCCGAGAGCTTGTTTTTGATGCTATGCTTGGGTTTGGGGATGGCGGGAGTGACGGGACTCGAACCCGCGGCCTCCGGCGTGACAGGCCCGATTTTACTGGTTTTTGACCAACAAAATTGGCTGCTTCTGGGGCATTTTGGGAAATCTTGGCAGGGGCTGGTAGCCAGAAAACTGGACTGAAACTGGACTGGATTTATGCCCTAGCTTTGCGCCTGTTTGCAAAGGTTGCTACGTTAGTCGGCTTGCCACCAACGCCCTGCTTTTTAGACCGCTTGCGTGACACAGCAGACTTGATCTGTGACTTGCTCATGCGCCCTGCCTTTGCGGCTGGCACGCACTTGGGATAGCCGCGTTTGTTTTGCTCTGAAGAGGTGCGGCCACACTTCTTGTAGCCGCCACCGTTCTTTGGTGCGCTGATATCAACCCAGTCTTCTTTGAACCATTTGGTCAGGCTCATGACGGTTTCTTGCCGCTGTATTTGCCGCCGCGTTTTTTATACTCGCGGACAATCCAAGCTGATGAATATGCGCTGGGTGTTACCTTGAACTTACGTTTCGCCGCCGCCTTTACGCGCTTATAAAGTTCAGGGTTGGTCGGTGTCGGCCCACTGGTGACAACCTTCTTTTTGCGGGGTGCCATCAGTAAGACATACGCCTCGATGCACGACGGCGTGGCGCCATCTTCTTTTTGGCAGCCGCCCGTGTCGGGTTACGCTTCGGCATAATCTTCGGCTTTTTCATCATTCCTGGCATTGCTGTCACCTTCCTGTTTTACGCATCGCCGCCCGATGCGCTTCTCTGAATGTCTTGCCGCCGCGCATCAGCTTACGCATCTCTGTCATGTGCTTGGCTGTGTGATGGACGCCATGGCGCTTCAGCGCGGCTTGCTGCCGTGCCGTCAGTTTCTTCATCTTCATGGATTATCTCCGCGACTTTTTACCGGCGCACTTCCAGCGCTTGCGTGACAGGCGCAACGGGCTGTTTGGATTGCGTGCAGCCTTGGGGTGCTTCTTCATCTGACCGGCTGATCGGGCGCAGTAACTGTCGCCCTTTGATGTGCCAGGGCGCACCCGTGGGCCACCACCCTTCGCCTTGCCAGCTTGGCCATAGCTGACCCGCTTGCCGGTGGCAGTGACCTTGACCTTGGCCTTGCCCTTGGCTGGCGCTTTCCTAGCCATCAAGCAGACCCTTGCGATAACCGTTCTTGCGGTCATAGGTCAGCAACTCTTTGCGCGGCTCATGCACATAAGAGCAATGAATCCAGCCGGTGTTGCCGCCGGTGTAGCACTCAAGAATCAATTGATCGAACTCACAGTTGTCAGCAACCCATTGCGCGACTTCCATGTTGCTCACCCCCGGCACCTCAAAGTCAGCCGCCTGACCTTTAGCGTGTTGGCTTGTAGGCTTTGACCCAATCGCCATGCACAACTCTGGGCAACGATACCCGCTGGTCACTGTGACCGGCCTGTCAAAGTGATCCCGTACCGGCTGCAAGACGGCCTCACAGAGCCTTTCTAAATGTTCAACCTGAGAAGGGTGCGGAGTGTTGTCGATGCCCTTACGCAAAGCCGTCTGGCTTTTTGTCATCTCAACCAAGCTAAAGTTCTTCGACAGCTTCATTTCTTCGCCTTGACCTTGCCGACAACGCCTTCAAGCATCCCGCCCCCAAAATAAAACGCGAGAATGGTCAGCATCGCCTCGCCCACATAAAAGTCATCAATGACTTGTTTCACGTCTGGGATGTTGGCTTTGCCCATCAGGGTCATCACTAAAACCAGCGCGAATGACGACAGAAACGTGGCTGTGAACATAAGGGCAAGATACCGCTGGGCCACCTTAAAGGGTGCATATGCGGCCATCGTGTCTATCTTGGCCTGCGCTTTGACGCGCTCCATTTCTTCATCAGAACTATGGACATCATCTATCAGATCCATGCCCTTTTTGATCACATCCCCGTTGCCCAAGATGCTTGCCAAAACTCCCAGCATTATTTCTTATCCCCCATTTGCGTGAAGCCCATGTAAGCGCCCACCACCCCACTAAGTGAGAGGTACAGCAACGGGCTAATTTCTTTGAGTAGGGCTATTCGGGCGTCTGGTATGAACGGCATGAACAGCAGAACGGTGTAAACGCCCATGCCCATCAATGCGAACCTGGCTAGGCGTAGCTGCGCCAGGTGCTTGCGGCTCTTGTCTTCGGTTTCACGGATTTCACGGGCGCGTTCAATCTCTGCGTCTGTGACCACGCCATCATTGTCTAGGTCATAGCGCTCAAACTCGCTCGACCTCTCCAGCTTTTTTTGGCCCACGGTTTATCTGTTCATTAGCGCATCAGCCAAACGCTGGTTCAAATCTGTACCGGCAAGCACTGGCACAGCGGCTCTGGCAGCAGACGGCCCCGCGCCTACAACGGTGCGCAACGCCGGTACTATTGGCCTAGAATATGCCATTGGCCCACCTATGAGATTCGCCCCTAAAAGGCCAGCAGCATAAGGCGCAAGCGACGGGTCATAAAGACTTGTACCAATGCCGCCACCAGTCATCAAATTGGCTGATCCAAGGCGACTTGCAGTGCCGCTATCAGGCACACGGCTACCGATCAAATCTTCCATCTCGCGGCCAAAACGCTGCATACGCGCTTGACCTCGTGCAAATCTGCGTCGTTGACTGCGCGGCCCTGCCCTAGCGGCAGTCATCACATCTGTCGGCGTAAACATTTCGTTTTTGACAGTGCGTGCTGACGCATTTTCTATCACAACAAAATTGCCATAGGCCTGGTCGATTTTTGCCAGCTTTGCAGCGTTTGTCGGGTTTTCTTTCCGAACCGAATCCATTAAAGCGCCACGCACCGCATCTAATTCATCAGCTAGCCTGAGTGTATCGCGTGTTGGATTAGCAGTCCGTAGCCTTAAAATGTCTTCGCGCAAAAATCTCTGCGCTTCCTTTATTTTGTTCCCTGACAAACCACCGTTTTGTATCTGGCTTGTAATGTGTTTTTTAACTGCGATTGACAACTGTTTTTGTAAGTCCTCGTCAGCATTTTTGAGTATAGTTGTTACATTACCCGACAATTCCCCTACATCATCAATTTTTAATTTAGGCAACAAACGTCCATATTCGGTTTGCAAGGTTTGATGCGCTTTGTCTATTAACTTAACCCCATCTAAATTACCAAAACGGCCTTTCAAACGCTTACGTGGTATGTCAAGAGGATCAAGCGCTTCAAGAACGGCTGCACGATTGAATCCAACTTGTGACCGTCTCAACGCCGCTTCAATTGCATCACCAATGCCATAAACAGTGCGGCCAGCAGATTCCTCCAGTCGGCGAAACGCTGCGCCAGCGACGTTGGATTCGCCAACAGCTTGGCCTGGTGTCAGCGGCACCCCTTGTCGGATGGCCTTTTTCGCTGTGTCTGTGATTGCAGGCAACGCCGTGCGTGCTACACGGTCTACGATTGGCCCCGCAACGGTGCCGATTGCTCCCGCAGTAGCTGCGTCATCAAGACGTTCTGCTGGTGTGCCTTCTGCCGCGCCTGCCCCGTACAAAGCACTTTGCGCACCTGATGCTGCTGCTGCTTGTGCCGCTTGCTGGGCTCTTCTGCCACCGCCTAAAGCGCGCACACCTTGCGTAATTCTAGCACCAGTTGCTACCAAAGCGGCCTGACCGCCTGGAACCAATGTTGCAACAATGGTTGGAACAATTGCGCCAGCTATTTCTGACGTTAAGGCACTGCCAGGATTTTGTTGCCTGAATTGCTCAAGTGATGCCCTAGCGTCTTTCAAATTTTCTGCATAGGTTTTTTCTGGCGAAACAACCTTGCGAATCGCTGCTTCTATTTCATCGCCGAAACCGAAAGTTGCACCTTGGAAAGCAGACTCTGCAAGGCCGCCAAAGTAATTTACACGATCTGGACTTGCTTGTGTTTCTTGCTGCTCAACAAAACTCCGCAGATTATCTTTTGCTTGGGTCATTGCATCAACTCCTGTCTGCGATTGTCCAAAAGTTCTGCCTCTTCATCAGTTAGTTTATCTATGCCACCATAGATATTAATGAAGGCTGGTATGTCCCCCAATCTAATTTGCGGCAGTATCAGTTCAAAAACGAAAGAGTCGTTTCTACGGATTTGGTTTTTATAGTCCTCAAAGGAGTCGTATTTTTTGCCGTCTAAAGAACCTGACCCCAAGCCATCATTTTTCTCATAATAGCGTCTAGCCTCTGATGCAATAAATCGCACCTTGGCGGCAGATGCCAATTGCTGCAATCCAATCATTCGGTTGGCTTGTGGTGTGTTTCCAAAATTTAGAGTGGCTCTTTCAGCGACGCCTAATTCTCTGTTGGAAAGTGCGCCCTTTAGTATCTGCGTCATTTCCAGACTTAGCTTGCTAAAAGCAGATAGCAGATTTTGTTTGTTATTGATTGATGCGATATCAATCCCAAGGTCTTTTTCTGGGTCAAACCCAAAAAGTCGTCCTGTAGCAACTACGGCATTTTTGATTGCAAGTTCTGTCTGTCCACCTGGGCCGGTAAAATCATCGTCATCAACTCTGTCGTAAATATCTAAAATTTGGTTGATTGTCTCAACTTGCGCATTGAAATTGTTTGACTCTTCGCGCAGTTCACCTAGTTGAGAAACATCTGCTTCTGCCAGTTTTGTTCGGGCAGCAACTGATACTCTGTCATCGCCCAAGTTTACGTTTACGCCGCCACCTCCAGTTTTTACTCGTTTGTTAGTTGCGGTGTTAATTTGATAGTCTGCGGCCTCATCTGCTGTCAGCCCATATTTATCAATTTCAGCCGTTGTCAAATCTCTAAAATTATCAAGCGGCTTTGCTGGCGCACGCGGCGCTGCAAACCCTGAAACTGTTTCAGACGTTGGCCCTAACGGGCTGGTGATTCTAGTGCCATAAATTGTGCCACCACCATCAACCCCGCTTGTGAACGCCTGACTTGTTGGCGCAAACTGGGCTTGACCAGCCATCTGAGCAAATGCCGTTGGATTAGCCGCTGCAAAGGCACGCTGACCAGCCGTCGCATTTTCCGGCAACATCCCCATGATTTGGTCTGTCATCGCGGTTTCACGCTCGACTTGTGCATCACCAGCCTTGCGCTTTAGATACGCGCCGACCAGTGCGCTAGACAGCCTGCCAAGCCCTTGTAGTGGCGTCCTGACCGGCGCAGAACTTGCACCCTGCCCCATCAGCGCTTGGCCAAGGATGCGGCGCGGATCGGACTGATACGCCTGATTAAGCTGCTGAAACTGCATTGACGGGCGTTGGCCTGGTTGCATCAGACCGTGAAATGGTGTGTGTGCCATCGTCTACCTCAACAAGTAAGCTGCGCCAAGATTGCCAGCCAATCCGAACAAGCCGCCCAGATTTGCTGACTGATTTGCCATCGCCTGATTATATGCGTTTTGCTGCGCCGCCATCTGTGCGCCGAAAGCGCCCTGCGTGTCGATGCTACCGGGTGCAAAGAAGCTGCCTTGTTGGATTTGTGGGCCACCCAGCAGTGCTGCCAGTTCGTTAAAGTTCTGACCGCGCAGCGCATTGCGCTCTGCAATCTCGCGACTGCGTGCTTGATTAGCGATCTGGTTTGACAGCAGTTGATTGGCCACAGTGTCTTGGCGTGCAGCGTTAGCAAGCTGTGCATTTGCCGCTGCCTGGCTAAATCCTTGACCTTGTGCCGCCAGTCCGAACTCACCGCCAGCCGCACGCTCACCAAACTGTTGCGCTCTGATGTTGCGTGCTTGGTTGACCAGCCGGTCAGATTCCTGCCCTGCCGTCAGTGTGGCCTGCTGTGCCAGCCGTCCTAGTTGTTCACCTTGCTGTGTCTCAAGACGGTTCACAGCGTCATTGTAGCCTTGTGATGTGATGGGGATGCCACGATCTGCAAGGTTCTGTTCAAGCGCCTCACGCTGCTGCGTAAACTCTGGCTGCAACAGCCCTAGCTGCCGGTTGAACAGTGTTTGCTCAATGTTGCTGCGAAACGCCACTGGATCGCTCTGTAGGGCTGTCAAACCGGCAGTGTCAATGCTTGTAGGCATTGGCGTGGTCGTGCTGATCTGGCTCTGGAACGCAGGCAGGCCGGTGGTCGGGTCAATGTCCTGTGACTGCTGCACGCCAGCCAATGTCGGTGCCGTTCTGAACGGGTTCTGGAAATCAGGATCATCAGCAAAGATTGGCGATCCATCAGCGTTCTGACCAACCACTTGTCGGCCTGTGACGCGATTGAATGCCAGATTGCCCAGCCCCAGGCCGGTGCCTTCAGTCGCCGCACGCATCTGTGCCTGAAACGGTGTTTCCTGTGTAAACGCTGCCGCCTGCCCATCGTCCGGCACTGGACCCTGAACAAACTGCCCCTGGTCGCCAACAGATCCGAACAGCAAATTGCCGTAGGGCGTGAACTGCGTGATGCGGTTTGCGTTGGATTGCGCGTTGATCAGTTCGTTTGGATCAGGAACTGGTGGTGGTGAAGGCGCTGACTTGCCCATTACTTTGACCCTTTATCCATTTACATTCATCCCTCAACATGCCCCACAGAATGCCATCATCTGGCCCATGCAAATGCCGCAGCCTGCCCTCTTGCGTGAAGCCTAACTGCCTGTTCATTTTCATTGCCTTGGCGTTGGCCTCGCTGCACTGCACTAGCAGCCGATGCGCCCCGACTTGTTTGAACGGGTAGGCAAACAATGTATGCAGGACAGATCGGGACGCCCAGCGCCGGGAGGATGCAGCTATTGACGCCTCGATCTGCCCTTCCCTCAAATCATGATAAATGGCGGCGCAAATGATCTGATCGTCACGCTGCACGCCAATCGCCACGCTTGGCCCAAACTGGTCAATGCCAATGCGCTTTGCTGCCCATGATTTTAGATAGTCGTCTGCGCCAAAAATGATGCGGTTCAATTTTGGCTGTCCCTGATGCCTTTTAACGTCTCGTAAATGTCAGGCGGTGGCGGCTGGTCAATGTCCCATTGGCACAAATATTCGCGTGGCCGAAACTCATAAGGCGAAAACATCAGGGTTTCTTGTGTGTTGTGAGCGCCCCTGTAAACGCACGCTGTGGTGTCTTTGTCGATCTTCATGCACTTGACGAGGCGGCAGACCGTCAGATCATTGGCTGCTTGCGCTTGCGCTGTGTGCGCCTTTAGCAACAGCACAAAGGCTGTCAGCGTGGCCAAGCTGGCCCCGATCACAACAGTCCAAGCAATGTACTCAATGATTTTCTGCCGTCTTTGTCGGGCGGCGTATACGGCCTCTTGGCGCTGACGACGAATTTTGCCTTCCAGCGCTAACAGTTCAGACCAAGCCGCAGTTCCTCGCGTGAGTTGTATGGCCATTTTGAGGTGGTATCGTTGATCCTCTAAAGTCTTTCTGGCCGTGAAGGCTTCTAGGGCGAGTGATTCAATACTTTTGCCCTTAGTGAGCTTGAGGAACAGACTTGGGTTTTTAGCGCTTTTCTCTAGGTGATCAACATCTGAGACAGCCGACATCCACCTACTTAAATCTGCTGTCATCTGCTCTAGTTCTCGCCCGGCGGCAAAGCCGCGTCGGAGAATCTCGAAGGCCCCGGTCGCCACTTGGACAGCCGTTCCGATGGTGACTGGATCAAGCATCAGTACACCCTTACTTTTTTAGGATCGATAAATTTTGGTAAGCAATACGAAGTCACCGTCTTCCCCTGACGCGCAATGCGCTGAGAGAAGGACAGGCACTCGTCAAGATTTCTGAAATAGAGATCGTTTGAAACTAGCTTGCCGTCGAGAAATACGAACAGCAAAAATGCGTGGATCACCCGGTTAGTAGGACGCCGATTAGCAGGACGATGGTTGTGCCGGCAGACCCGACCATGATGGTTTCAAGGCGCTTCACGCGGCTGAGTAACTCAATAAAACGCTCTTGGCTGACAGCCGTGAGCGTGTCCAGTTCAGCTTTGACAGAGGTGACAGTAGGCTTTGACATCACTCAGCGTCCGCAATAGTTAGAACGTCTGAACATTGCACAGTCCCGTCAAAAAAATCACTCATGGCTTGGTCGGCCAAGTCACATCATTAAGAGATGTGGCAGACTTGGTGATATCTCTTAAATCTTGACGATACTTTTTTTGTGCATCTGTCATAGTCAGGTCAGAAGATGCCCACCAATCTGTCTCAGCAAGTCGATCATAACGTTCTTTGCGTAGTGCAGAGAGATCACGTTCAGCCGCACCATCTGCCCACGCCTGTTCTTCTGCTTGACGTTCTGCAATCTCGTCAGATGTCATATCAACTAGCTGGTCGTTTACATACTTCTTCATTTTACCACCCCATAAAGAGTGAATGTCCCAGCCTCAATGTTTCCGCTACTGCAAGCAAATCTCAATCCAGATATAGCCTGCATGTTGCCCTTCACAAAACTATATTTGACAGTTGTAGAAGCAGGATTGCCACCGTTGTTCGTATATGCCGTGTGACCAAAAAGTCCACACTGATGGGTTGTTGAGTTGGCTGGCCCACTAAACAAAATCCCTGACATGCTCTCATTTGTGTCAGAGCCGACACTACTTCCAATTTCCATAGTGTTTGCACTATTTGTGTTAATTAGCTCTCCACCGCCTTCATTGACCAAGCCCCCTGCATAGGCAGAAGAATTTATCTGTGTGCCTGATGAGTCAAAAAAACGCACAAAAACATTCACGTTATCCGTGGCAGGAGTCAGAGTAAAATGACACTGATAAAAATCGTATGTTGAACTCATACCAGTCATTCCAACAGACGCAACAGCAGAAGAAACGGTGGTCGTAGAAATTTTTACGAGACCTTCTAAGTTGTTAGCCGAACCGGCGAGGTCTGCGAAGTCTCTTGCTCTGCTCATGATCCTGCCTCCAATGCTGCGACCTTGGTTTCAAGTGTTTCAATCTTGGCGATGCTTTCCTTTAGGGCTGCGGTCAATAGAGGCACCAGCTTGGATTGATCGATGCCTTGCATGACTGCGTTGCCATCCTCATCCACCTCGTTGTGTTCGCCCGTCACAGCCTCTGGCACAACGGCCTGCGCCTCGTGGGCAAGGAAGCCGTCAACCGTAGTGTCGGCGTCTGCAATGAAGTTGAACCGCTTGGGTGCTAGTGCCTTCACACGGTCAATGGCACCGGTCATATCGACGACTGCTTCTTTTAGACGGTAGTCTGAGGATGTGTTGTAGCTGACGCCACTGCCGCCAGACCTTGCGATTGAGCCGGTCTGTGTGCTGTCGTTGAAGAACACAAAATGGTCAGGCTGGTTACTTACAGAAATGCTGGCGTAGTTATAGCTAGAGGCATCATTCCTTTCCACATTTACTTTGGCCCTAGTTGTTGAGCCGCCAATGTAAACGACGCCGCTATCGCCGATGGTCATACGGGCAGTGTTGTTAGTGTTAAATTGAATTTGATGATTTGTTGTCGTCCCAAAACCAACGCCATCGCCTGATGCATCATTTACGAAAATAATGCCCTTCACGTCATTCGTGCCGAAACGAATGTTCACATCGTTTGCGTTGCTGGTCGGAGTGACGACAGCCAGCTTTGTATTGCTGTCTCCGTAGGTCGTCGGTGCGTCAGTCCCGATGCCCACGCTGCCACCGTCCGGGTTTAGCAACAAGTCCCAAGTGTTGCTCACGCTTTGAGAGTGATATCCTTGTAGGAACATACGAGCCTGAGAGCCGTCACCTTTCTGGCCTATGTTTATGCCGCGATTACCGCCAGCGCCATTGCCCTCAATGTGCATGACATTGCCGTCATTAAGGCCGGAGACATCTCCTTCGATGTGGACTGTTGTTTCCGGTGAGGCGTTTCCAAGACCTGTGCGATTATTGCTGCTGTCCACCTTGAGCGTGTCGGTGTCAAAAGCCACATCGCCAGTGATTCCGCCACTAAAGCCAACCGCACCGGCAAATGTGCCACCAGCAGACGCAGACACCGTGTCAGCCACGGTGAAGATGTCGTAGACCAGTATCTCGACGATGTCGTTTGCAGCCAGCGCGGTGAGGCCGCTGATAGTGTTTGCGGTTGTGGTGTTGTAGTCCGTTCCGGCTACAAGAAGGACGCCGTTCAGGTAGACATCGACATATGCGCCGTCAGCAAAGGACAGCGTGACCGCGTTGTCGTCAGCGCCCGACAGGCTCGTCTCGCCGCCAGTCGCCGTGAAGTAGTAACGTGCGCGGACGCCAGTGCCGTCAGGAGATTTGCCGATGTAAGCCATTATGCTGTCTCCAGTGCTTCGATGCGGGCTATCAGGTCAGCGTTGCTTGTCTCAAGCGTTTCAATCTTGGCGATTGCCTCGCGCAAGGCTCCGGTCAAGAGAGGCACCAACTTAGATTGGTCAATCCCCTGCATTACAGGTCCATCGTGACTGGAAGACCAAGTGCTGTCCGATGGATAGAGAGCATCAACAGCGTTGCCTTTGACGTCTGTCGTTGCCAGCTTGCCAGCAGTCCAGTCCGCTTGCGCCACATCTTGAGCAAGCAGCTTGCCATCAGATGAAAGCACCACATTGGTGAAGGTACGGGTTTCATTGTGTGTCCCTGTAACAGCTTCCGGCACGACTGCTTGCGCCTCGTGGGCAAGGAAGCCGTCAACCGTTGTGTCGTCAGGGTCAGCAATGAAGTTAAACCGCTTCGGTGCCAGTGCCTTCACACGGTCGATGGCACCGGTCATGTCGGCTACGTTTTCTTTGAGGCGATAGTCTGAGGATGTGTTGTAGGCCGTCGATGAGCCGCTAGTTTGTATTGTGCCTACATTTCCATTTGGATTTTTGAACACAATAGCATTATGCGTTGCCGTGCTGTTGCTTTCCCAAGCTGCGCCGGAATTAGTGTAAGTGTATTTCACATTTAATCTGGAAGCCGTATCAAGATTTGCTGTAGTGCCAAGAAGCAGATTGCCGCTGGCGTCTATTCTGAGGCGTTCTGAGCCAGCAGTGTAAAGCTTAAAATCAGAAGCAAACATAGGCAGTGATTGGTATCCCGGACTGCCGCTTCGATTAAAAGACTGAATGTAGTCACCACCGATTTCAATGTTATTGGCGTTTGAAGCCCCCTGCACCTGAAACTTTGTTGTCGGTGTGCATCCGATGCCGACTTTGCCGCCGCTGTCAATGGTCATGCGGTTTACGTCGTTTGTCATAAACGCTAAATCGTGATTGGACGCATTACCAATAACGGAACTTGTGTCTCCTACAAGAATGTCAGCTTTTACGTTATTTGTTGTGTCCTCAAGACGCAGACGTGCGCTTGAAGCTGCACTAATGTGAAGCGACGTATCAGGGGAACTTGTCCCAATGCCTAATTTATGTCCGGCTGCAACTACAACATCGCCCGTGCCATCAGGGTCGAGGGTAATGTCACCGTTTGTGTCGGTGCTGCTGATGGTGTTGCCGTCGAGGCGGATGTTGTCGACGTTAAGCACATCAGTCTCAACCTGCGACGCGCTGCTAATTCCGGCAGGCTTTACTCCGATGTAACCCATTAGGTGATCTCCATAATGCTCATTGACACGCTAACTTTGTCGGCTACGGAGCAATCAATCTGAATTTTGTCGGTTGTCTCAA
>MDTC01124488.1_pt1 | contig 11769 bp, 14 predicted proteins | sample 811181 | NCBI WGS metagenome assembly MDTC01 (sample SAMN05326644, study PRJNA326480) | marine metagenome | isolation source: seawater | place: Pacific Ocean: North | collected 2011
AAAATATACTATCAAAAATAATCTGAATGGTTCATATGTTGAATGTGGTGTCTGGAAAGGAGGCTCTTGCATGATGATCGCCAAAACTCTAATAGAAATGAACCGACTTGACAAAGAAATTTGGCTCTATGATACTTTTGAAGGTATGACAAATCCAACAAATGAAGATGTGGAAGTCGAAACAAATTTAAAAGGTATGGAGTTACTAAAAAATATAGATAAAACTACAGATAAACTTAACATGTGGGCGTATGCGCCTAAAGACCTTGTAATCAAAAATATGGATTCAACAGGTTATGAGAAAAAGAATATCAAGTATATTGAAGGTAAAGTTGAAGACACATTAATATCAAGTATGCCTAAGTCTATAGCCATGCTTAGACTTGACACTGACTGGTACGAATCTACAAAAATTGAACTAGAAATGCTCTACCCTCTTCTTGTAAGCGGAGGAGTTCTAATAATAGATGACTATGGTCATTTTAAAGGTGCAAGAAAAGCTGTAGATGAATATTTTATAAGTATAGATGAGAGCCCTTTGCTGCATCGGATTGACTATTCAGGAAGAATGATAATAAAAAAATGATAAAGGTATATTATAATCAAAAATGTGCAATATGTAATTTTGAGATATCTCATTATAAGAAAAAAAATATTGCATGCTTTAATTGGATAGATGTTAGCGTTCCGTCGAAAGATTTGAATATTCTCAATAAAAGTCCAAAAGAACTTATTCGAAGACTTCATGTAATAGATGATAATAAAGTTTATGCAGGAGCAAGTGCTTTTATTGTATTGTGGAAAAATATGCCTAAATATAGAGTATTAAGTAATTTCTTAAATCTTCCGATAGTGTTTCATTTTTTCTATGTTTTCTATGAAATAATTGCATTTTTTTTATATATTAAAAATAAACATCAAATTAATGATGGCTTGCATAAATAAATCTATTCTTTATTTCGAAGATCACTAATGTGTCTTGATAAAGCTGCTGATGATTTTTGTATTTCTATGACGAATAAGAGAATAGATCCACTCAGTAATATTGTTGCTACACCAAACAAACTGAAAGCTACGGATGGAATATCTATATATCTAAAAAAAATTGTTAATAAGTTAGCGATGAAAGCTAATCCAGCCAATGTCTGCATAGACTTAACTAGGAACAATCTATCTGTCAATAATTCAATCTGTTCAGTGAGAATTTTTTTACTATAATTATCATCATTATTAAGCAAAGCTTTATCATGTAGTTCTCGTATTAATCTGCTTAGCGAACTATATCTATTGCCAAATGTTATCATCATCAATGGTATAGCTGGAAATAATAAAGCTGGATACCAAAAGTTCAAATCTTCCATACAAAAGTCCTATTTAGATTTCATAACCTAAATTAAATATTAGAATTCTAATAATATCTTACGTCTCATCTCAAGGTAGTTTTCTTTATCAATCACACCTTTAATATACTTTATCTTAAGGTTTTCAAGCTTGGCTAATGCGTTAGCAACATATTTTTGATATTCAATACCTTTGGGTTTAGCGCAATTTTTCTTCTTATAAATTTTGAGTAAATGCTCCTTTCTTTCAGAAGCATTATATTCTGCATGAATAGATGATCCATATGTGACAAAATATGCAGGGAAGAAAAATAGACCAGATAAAATATTTTCATTTGTGAGTCCTTTATTAGCATGAGCTTCATCTTCGCTAGCATCAGCCTTTTCATAAGCTAATCTCAATTCATTACATGACATTATTTCATCGTTTGCCTGAATTACATCTAACGCTTTTGGTGTTGCGCAAGAAGACGTAAATACAGCTATAACCATATATATAAAAACTTTATAAGTCATATTATTAATACCTGTTTTTTTTTCTATATACCCAAGGCTCGACTGGATCGCTATTGCTCCATAGCCCTTTATTATTTATTTTAGCATGATTTTCTAGATTTATAAGATATGCATTTGAGCGATATGATTTATATACCCATGCATTTCCACTTTTAATCATTTTTGCATTTATATATATCGCCGCATCATCTGTATGTATATATATTTCAGCTAGGTACCTACCATATCTGTCTTTATAATCTTTTGTAGAAACTAATACTATTTTATTTAGTAATAAATTCTTAAGAAATATTTTTGACCGTTCACCATGATTCTGTCGAATTTCAGGTGCATCAATATATGAAAGTCTAATTTTGTTAATAGTATTTTTTTGTTTAACTTCTATGCTATCACCGTCAATTACTCTTGTGACTAAACCCTTATAATCCTCTGCTTGTAAATTATCTAGTGGAGCAGATATTAGAGCAAGAATAACTAAAAGAGGTTTCATAGAGATTTTATAAACTTCGATAGTTCCTTAGAAAAAGTAGTTGTGTCAACAAGGAACGAATCATGGCCTTGTATACAGTCAAGCTCTTTATATTCAACAATCGTATTAGATAACGATAATAGTTCTGCAATCTCTTTCTGTTGTTGAGGTGGAAATAAAACATCTGTCCCTACCCCAAGCACTAATGCTTTATCAATATTAGTTTTAGAAATAGCATCTAATGTAGATTCACCATGTTTAGCGACATCAAACCAGTCCATTGCCCTTGATAAGTAAAGGTAACAATTAGCATCAAAAATATTTTGGAACTTAACAGCTTGATGCTCTAAGTATGATTCTATTTCAAATTCAAAACTTGTATTTTCTATTCCAAAAGTATTCTGATTAAGCTTATTATCATCAGATCTCTTCCTTCCAAATCTTTGTGTCCACTCAGTAGCAGATCTATAAGATGCCATTCCTATTTTTCTTGCAATTCTAACTCCATTCAAAGGTGGGTTTTCATATGAATAAAAACCGTTGTTCCATAGCGGATCCTTTCTTATCACTTCCCTTTGCAAAGATCTAAGTGCTATTGCATAAGGTAACGCTTGGGTTGCTGATGATATTAAAATAAGATTTTTAACTAGATTATTATGTAAGATAGAAAAAGCTAATGCTTTCATTCCGCCCAAAGATGGTCCAACTAGAATCTTTATAGAGTCTATTCCTAATTTTTTTAAAAGCAATGATGATGCATTAGCCATATCCTCAACTGTGAGCTCTGGAAAGGTTAATCTATATGGCTCATTAGTTTTCTTATTAATAGAAACTGGACTTGTTGATCCAAAGCAACTTCCTAGGGTATTAATACATATCACATAATGATCTTCTGTATTAATTGCCTTACCTTTGCCGACAATAGATTCCCACCATCCGGGAGTTTGATCAATAGAAGACGATGCAACATGAGAACTTGCGGATAGACCAGTAAATATAACAATTACATTAGATTTATCTTTATTTAAAGAGCCCCATGTTTCATAAGCAATATTAAGATCAGATAGCCGCCCTCCCCTGACAAGGTCAAACTTGTCTGAAACCTTAAGTATTTGCGCAGAGGCATTATTATGCTTGAACATTTGAATAACTTTTTTGCTAGAATCTGATTTCATAAGGCGATGTTAGTATAATTCTTTATTTAAAACAATTAATAAGTTGTCATAGAAAATTTTTTTATTAACATTTCCCTGAATATCTATTTTGAAACTATAGAGAATTCTAATAATTGATATAGCTCTTGAGCTATTTATTGGAATTTTTTTTGACAATGAGGTATAAACACCTTTTATATTATTAGAATCATGCAATTTAAAGCCTTTCATTAAAACATAGAACAAGGATAGCAGATAATCAATACAAAGAGCCCCTCTTTCCATCCAATCTTTAGATAGGATTACTGGATTAATATTTTTTTTATATAAGTCAGATAATTCATTTTCAAACGAATTATAATCATTAAGATACTCATAAGCATCGTCTATATCTTTTAGACCCGGTTTAGAAGAAACATAGAAATCAAAGTGAGAACTATACTTGTCCTGATAGTCATCAATGAGATATCTAAAAGAATGACATCTACTTTTGATAGTATCTTTAATAGATCCTAATTCTGATGCTAGTAATAAAAAAATACAGGGTGCATTTGTCTCCTCCAATGTTTTTAATAATGCAGCAGAAGATTGATTATTTAAGCGATCACAGTTATTAATAATTACAAATTTATGCTTATATCTTGCCGATATGTTTGTAAACTCTTTTAGATCTCTTATTTGATCAATTGATATATCTGTTCCTACCCTACAATTATCAAACTTATCTTCAAATCCAAATTCATATAATAGTCTCTCATCGTTATTAATACTTCGCTCAAATTTTCCAGACTTATTATATAAAGGTAATGATAAATAAAATATATCAGGAAATGAAATCATATCATTTGAATATTTAATATTATTTGACTCATAATATTTCTCAATAATATGATTAGCAAAAGCATATTTTCCAGTAGCATTAGAAGAATGAATTATTATGTTATAGTTTCTCTTCTTGAAATTATATTGATCAAGAAACTGCTTGAAGTTTTTTTCTAAATTATGCATCTAGCAGCCTATCCAGGTGATCTTTTATATTCTTTTGAACTTTGTCTTTTTTAGCTTCAGTCGAGATGTTTACTGCCTTGATGTTGTTTTTAAATATATCAAGATATGCTGATTTAATTTTAATTAAGAAATCTTTGCCTTGTTTTTCGAATTTATCAGATATCTCTCTTTCATTAATCCTCGAATAACAAGTTTCAATTGATGCATCTAAATGAAAAATTAAAGATATATTTTTAGAAAAATATGGATCCAAAACTTTATGTAACTCAATTACTTCATTATTATTCTGAGTTATACCCTGATATACCAATGTTGAGTAATGAAATCTATCGCAAATCACATATTTTTTTTCATTTAGAGCTTTCAGGATAATATTATTATAATTATAAACCCTCGAAGCATAGAATAAAACTGCCTCAGAAACTGAGTCTAGACTAGAATTAGGATCCAAGAGGATCTCTCGTACTGATTCACCAAATGATGTACCACCTGGCTCACGGGTGATAATACAGTCAATTTTACATTTTTTAAGATAATTTGCTGCAAATGTTATGTGGGTAGATTTGCCAGTACCCTCATTGCCTTCAAATATAATGAATTTTCCAATAGCCATATACTAATATATAAATTTCTTAAGTATATTATATATGATCTGGTCATGAGAAAATCTATTATTTTCAATTTGGTCTATAAAAACTAAACCTTGTATTGAATTAACTTTAAAAGACATTTTATAGTTTTTTAAATTCGAGATATTAATATCTTTCTCTATAATCTTATATTTATTTTTTCTAAGATATTTTATAATTTGATTTTTCATAATACCATCAATTCCAAATTTATTAATTTTTGGTGTATTAAAAACAAATTTAGAATTGATGACTTTTACAAAAAATATATTTGACGACATTGTTTCTATAATATTATTTTTATATAGTATAACAAGATCATTTATATCTTTTGATTTATTAAAGTCATTTGCAATTAAACATTGATCCAATCTATTTAGATGTTTAATTTTTGATAGATAAGTGTTTTCAAATATTTTATAATTTGAAAACTCCAATTTTATTGGCATCTCTTTATTTAACATAGAAACCTTCTTACTCTTAATTAAATATAAATTATGTTTGATATCATTTAAAAATTTATATCCTAAAGAACTAGAGCCACGGGTTAAAATTATTTTTATCACACAATCTTTATTTTTTCCGATAGATTTCTTCATGCAATCGCGAAGAATAGATAAACTTGGTTTATTTATAGATAATTTATCACAACCAATATAAAGCCTATCAATATGATCTCTGAAATATTGAACTTTTGAATCTTTTACTAAAATAGTTTCAAATAAACCATCTCCATAATTAAACCCACGATCGTGTATAGAAATATTCTTTGGATTGACGAAGATATTAAATTTAGAATGATTCATTCAATTATCTAATCATATTTTGAAAAAACTATGGAACCATTGGTTCCACCAAATCCAAAGGAATTAGTCAAGGCATGTTCGATATCCATTTTCTTAGATGAATCAATATTAAAATCCAAATCACATTCAGGATCTTGGTTATCAACATTTATAGTTTGATGAATCTTTTGATCTTTTAAAGACATCACAGTAACGAGTGCTTCAACTCCTCCTGCTGCTCCTAAAAGATGTCCAATCATGGACTTAGTAGAATTTACAATTATATTCTTGGAATGGTGACCAAACAATGATTTAACAGCTCTAGCTTCAACTATATCTCCTGCTGGGGTTGAGGTTCCATGCGCATTAATATAATTAATATCTTCGATGCTTAAATTAGCATCTTTGATAGCATTGTTCATGCTTCTTTGTGCGCCTTCACCTGTCTCTGACGGCAAAGTCATATGGTAGGCATCAGCGCTCATTCCGTAACCTGATACTTCGGCATATATTTTAGCTCCTCTCCTTTCTGCATGTTCTAGCTCCTCTAATACTAGAACTCCTGCGCCATCACCCAGAACAAACCCATCTCTATCTACATCCCATGGTCTACTTGCTCTTTTCGGTTCATCATTTCTAGTAGACAGAGCTCTTGCTGCTGCAAATCCACCAATACCAAGAGGTGTTGTCGCCATCTCAGCTCCGCCACATATCATTAAGTCTGCATGAGAGTATTGAATTTGCCTGAAGCCTTCACCAATGTTATGTGTACCTGTAGTACAAGCTGTTACAATCGATAAATTTGGACCTTTATATCCATATTTAATTGATAAGTTTCCAGAAATCATATTTATAATTGTTGCAGGAATAAAGAATGGAGAAATTCTTTTTGCTCCTGATTTCAAATATGTATTATGAGTTTTTTCAATACTAGGTAATCCGCCAATTCCTGAGCCTATCGCAACTCCTATTCTTTCAAGATCTAGCTCAGCATTATCGAGTCCTGAGTCAGTTATGGCATCTATTCCTGCAGCCATGCCATACTGCATAAAAAGGTCCAGCTTGCGTTGTTCTTTTACATCAAAATATTTTTCAGCATCGAAATCTTTTATGGGTGCGGAGAATTTCACAGCAATATCTATAGGATCAAATACTGTAATAGGTTCAACACCAGATTTTCCACTATTAAGAGCTGACCAAAAGTCATTAACCGTATTACCAACCGGCGAAATACAACCTAATCCAGTAACTACTACTCTTCTTTTCTGCATATTACAATTATAAATTTTTATTTACGTAATCTATCGCTTGCTGAACAGTTGTAATTTTTTCAGCTTCTTCATCTGGAATTTCAGTATCAAATTCTTCTTCAAGACCCATTACTAATTCAACTGTATCTAGAGAGTCAGCGCCTAAGTCGTCTATAAACTTAGATTCATTTTTAACATCTTCCTCTTTTACGCCTAGTTGTTTAACAACAACACTTTTTACTCGCTCATCTATATTACTCATGTTTATTTGTCTCCTTTTTATTTAGTTTTACTATGACGATAACTACAAACATTCTACAAGAAAATGACTTGTTTTCACATATATAACCCGCCATTTACATTAATATTTTCTCCCGTAATGTAGGATGCTTTGTCAGAGGCTAAAAATCCTACCACATTAGCTAATTCAGACGCTAAACCCATCCTTCCAAGAGGTATTGAATTAATAAGCGCTTCTTTTTGAGTATCTTTTAGTTTTTTAGTCATATCAGTATCAATAAATCCTGGCGAAATAGTATTTACTGTTATATTTCTACTGGCCACCTCTTTAGCTAGAGATTTAGTAAATCCAAGTAACGCGGATTTTGTTGCTGAGTAGTTAGTTTGGCCTGCATTGCCGCTAATTCCAACTATAGACCCAATACTTATAATTCTCCCATACCTATCTTTCATCATATCTTTGATAAATTCTTTTGTTATACGATAAATAGAAGTCAAATTTGTTTCTATTACTGCATTCCATTCATCATCACTCATTCTGATTAGGAGATTATCCATCGTTATACCAGCGTTGTTTACTAATACAGAGATATTGCCATACTTATTCTTAATATCAGTATTCAGAATTGAAACAGCACTTTTGTCTGTGACATCAAATACCATTCCACATCCAGCACCATTTATTTCTAAAAGAGATTTATCTATCTCAGCAACTCCCTCTGGAGATCTTGATGTGCCAATAACTGTAAAGCCATCCTTAGCTAGTAATTGTAATATCTCCTTACCAATGCCTCTGTTCGCGCCCGTAACTAATGCTATTTTAGATTCAGTCATCATATTCTCCAATCACTTCAGCTATAGATTCATATTTGTCTATAGAGGAGGTAAAAACTCCATCTTTGTCAGCCAATATTTTACTATTTAATCCAGTGAGTACTTTCCCTGGGCCTATCTCTAAAAAATTATTTATTTTATCTTCAAATATTTTTATAATTGTTTTTTCCCATAATACAGGATTACATACCTGAGCACACAAAGAATTAATTATATCAACTTTACTATTTTTTATCGAAGCATCTGTATTATGTAAGACTGGAAATGAACTAATTTTTTCATTTATAACTATATTATTCAATGTTTTATATAATTTATCTGAACATGAATTCATGATTGAAGAATGAGCGGCAACGCTAACAGGCAACACAACAACCCGTTTAACACCATGAGCTTTAAATTCGGAGCCACAAGTTTCTATTAATGACTTATGTCCAGCTATGACTATCTGGTTTTTAGAATTATAATTAACAGGCTGTATAAATACCTTATCATTTGATAATTTTCGGCATATCTCTTCAACGGTATCAGATAAGTCCTGATCAGAGTTATTAGACATTATTGCTGCCATTCCCCCCTCAACTCCAGTCATTGCGCTAACCATAAACTTAGCACGCTCCGTAACGATTTTAAGACAATCTTCTAGGGAAAACGTGCCGTTAGCTACAAGAGCAGAGTACTCCCCAAGACTATGGCCTGCAGCATATTTAGGCGCAGTATTTATTTGATTAGACCATACACTCCATATAGCTAACGATGTTGCTACCATAACAGGTTGAGTATAAATGGTATTGTTTAGTTTAGATTCATTATCAACTATTTTTTTTATATCATAACCCAATATTTGTGATGATTCAGCGATATAGTCATTAAATATCTCATTGTTATCATAACCTATGAGCATATTTTTGTTTTGCGATCCTTGTCCTGGGAATAAAACAGCATAATCGCTCATGACACATCATCCATATAGTTACTATATGAATACAAGCCAGGAGACTGATTTTTTATCCATTTAGCTGTTTGAATAGCGCCTTTTGCAAAAATACTTCTATCATTTGCTATATGCGCTAATCGAATTTCATCATGCTTATCAGTAAATATAACCTCATGAGTGCCAATCTCAGTATCCTGCCTTAATGAATCAAATTTAATTGGGCATTTTAAAGATTTGATATCACCTAAAATAATATTTTGACTATCACAAATAACCTGTGCCATTTTAATTGCAGTTCCAGAAGGAGAATCTACTTTATTAATATGATGAGTTTCTTTTATTACAACATCATAATCTTTTAGGGATTTAGACATTAAGGCAAGTGATTCTAGGCTGACATTTACTCCTTGACTCATATTTGGCGCTAATAATATAGGGATAGACCGAGATGCTGTAGTGATAAAATCTAGTTGATCTTGAGTGAACCCTGTCGTACCTATAGTGATACCTTTTTTTAACAAGATACATTGTTGTATAGTATCAATAGAAGGCACGGGTAAAGAAAAATCAATAACAACGTCAAATAATTTATTAAACTTGGAAATATCTGACGTCAATTCTAAATTAAATTTTTCCGATGAAGATTCAATTTTTTCTTTAGAATCACAACCTATGGTTACTTCTACATCATTATGATTATTAGACTCTTTAAGAATGGACTGTCCCATTCTACCTAAAAAACCATTCATCGCTATTTTACAACTCATATATTACTCAAAAAAATCTTTTATCTTATCTACCCAGCTATTTTCTTTAGGTATGTGTTTAGATTTGCTTTTTCTAAAAGAGTTGTCAAGTTGAGATAAGAGATCTTTCTGCTCTTTTGTCAGGTTAACCGGTGTTTCAACATGAACACGGCAGTACAAATCGCCAGCTGAATTAGATCTGACTGACTTAACGCCCTTTCCTTTAATTCTAAATTGCTTTCCTGATTGTGTTCCATGAGGTATCTTTAATTCTACTTTTCCATCTAATGTTGGAATAATTACTTTATCTCCGAGTGTTGCAGTAGTGAAATTAATCGGAAGTTCACATAATAAATCATCTTGTTGTCTTTGAAAAATTGAATGCGGCTTAACTCTAACTGAGACATATAAGTCTCCTGGCTGTACACCTTGTCCGCCAGCTTCTCCTTCGCCTGATAGTCTAATTTGATCGCCTGTATCAACTCCACTGGGTATATTTACAGATAAGTTTTTAGTTTTTTTAATTTTTCCAACACCTGAGCAAGTATTACAAGGTATATCGATAACTTTGCCTCTACCACCACATGTAGGACAAGTTTGCTGGACAGAGAAAAATCCTTGGCTCATTCGAACTTGACCTGCGCCATTGCATTGTGGACATGTGCTAAATGCTGTTCCATCCTTTGCGCCAGTACCATTGCAATCTGTGCAATTAATACTGGTTGGTATCTTCATTTTTACCTCTTTGCCACTAATTGCTTCTTCAAGAGATAATTCAATTTGATATTCTAAATCTGAACCTCTTCTCTGTTGACTTCTGCCACCTCCTCCAAATATATCTCCAAACACGTCTCCGAATATGTCATTGAATGAGCCTCCGCCTGAGAACCCGCCAGTTCCACCGCCAAATCTTGAGTCCATGCCTTCGTGACCAAATTGATCATAAGTCTGTCTTTTATTTGAATCACTCAGTACTTCATATGCCTCAGATAATTCCTTAAATTTTTCTTCAGATGCTTTATTACCCTGATTACGATCAGGGTGATGTTTCATAGCAAGCTTTTTATATGCCTTTTTAATTTCAGCAGCAGAGGAATCTCGGCTTACACCAAGTGATTGATAGTAGTCAGTTTTAGCCATTATTATTTATTTTCAGCTTTAGATTCTTCGCTTTCTTCTTTAACTTCAGTAAAATCAGCATCTACGACATTATCATTAGATTTAGATTCTGAACCATCAGTCGGAGTTTCTGTGCCTTGTTGTTTAGCAGCTTCTTCCTTATAAGCTTGCTCTGCAATCTTACCTGCAGCTTCTGTTAACTTCATTGTTTTTTCAGTTATTTTTTCAGCATCATCATTTTTTAGTTCTTCTTGAAGATCTTTGATGGCATCATTGACTTTTTCTACTTCAGACTTATCAGCTTTATCACCTAAATCTTTAATTGATTTTTCTGATCCAAGTATCATGGCTTCAGCTTGGTTTTTTGCATCTACTAAAGCTTTAGCTTTTTTGTCCTCCTCGGCATGTGTTTCGGCATCTTTAACCATTTGGTTGATCTCATCATCGGACAATCCACTTGAATCTTTAATAATGATCGATTGCTCTTTCCCTGTAGCTTTATCTTTGGCAGACACATTCAATATACCATTAGCATCAATATCAAATGTTACTTCAATTTGAGGCGTTCCTCTTGGTGCTGGCGGAATGTCTGCAAGGTCAAATCTGCCCAGAGATTTATTGCCAGAAGCCATTTCTCTCTCGCCTTGAAGCACATGTACTGTTACAGCTGGCTGATTATCCTCAGCTGTTGAAAATGTTTGAGATTTTTTAGTTGGAATTGTTGTATTTTTTTCTATTAGTG
>MDTC01199705.1_pt1 | contig 11768 bp, 6 predicted proteins | sample 811181 | NCBI WGS metagenome assembly MDTC01 (sample SAMN05326644, study PRJNA326480) | marine metagenome | isolation source: seawater | place: Pacific Ocean: North | collected 2011
ACATTTACCCCTGAAGAAATGTCAGATGATGGCAGTGTAGAGAGTGGAAGGAAAGTAATTTCAGCCATTCTGGAAGCACACCACTTCGCAGTCGCAGACCCGTACAGAGCTACTACACACAACAAGGGAGTGATGAATGCGATTAGTGCTGTAGCACTTGCTTGTGGGCAAGATTGGAGAGCCATAGAAGCTGGTTGCCATGCTTGGGCAGCAGTTGATAATGAGCATTACAGTTCTATGACTAAGTGGGCAAGAGATGAAAATGGTAATCTTGTTGGGTCAATAGAGACGCCAATGGCTGTTGGAATTGTTGGTGGAGCATCTAAGGTTCACCCTGCGGCTAGAGCGAATCTGGCAATACTTGGTGTTGAATCTGCAAAAGAGCTAGCCGGAGTAATGGCCGCAGCAGGCCTTGCACAAAATTTAGGTGCGATGAGAGCTTTAGCAACCAGCGGAATTCAAGCAGGTCACATGAAACTCCATGCAAGAAATATGGCAGTTAGCGCAGGTGCGATTGGTGAAGAGATAGAGAAGGTAGCAAACATTGTTAATTCACAATCTGGTCCTGTTACACAACAACTAGTGAAAGAAACTCTTGATAGTATACGAAGGGACTAATCACTCATCCTCGCCCAAATCAAGTGTTGTTTGGGTACCACCTTCAGCATCTACTTCATCCCTCAAGGCTAACTTACCTTCCATGTCTTTCAGCATTCCAGAGGACTCTACCATCTCTCTGAACCAAGCTTTTACCTTCTTGCGATCGGTATGAGGGCATCCAAACATCTCAGAGAATCTTCGTGTTGTCGTCAGTCTTCGAGTGTTCCCATCTCTTCTTCTGCCAATTAATCCTGCTTGAGCGAGTTCTCGAATATGGTCATATGCCCTCTGTCCAAGTAACTCAACAAGTCTAGATTGCGGCATTGGCTGGTGATAAGCGATTAATGCTGCTGCTTTCAGAAGTTTTGGAGGCAACTCTGATTTTGTCTCCTTGGGCAAGTGATCAGCAATCTTAGGTTTAACTTCCATAGCCCACTTTTTCCCAATTTCTACTATCTGCAGACCACCGCCTCTGCGACGTTTAATCGTTGATTGGAGATTTCCCAATGATTCGATTATTTCCTCTTCATCATAACCCAAGGTTTCAGACATTTCTGTAATGTCTAGAGAGCGACCGGCACTGAAGAGGGTTGCTTCAAGTAGGGTTTCAAGTGGTATTTCAGTCATGTAAGCACTTCCTTATTCAACTAGCCAGTCCTCAGGATTCTCTGATTCCGAACCTTCTGCTATCTTTGCCATTTCCAATGCTTTCAACCTTTCTTTTTCTTCTTCTGCTGCTATGCGTGCACGCTCAGCAATTCTAGCAGCATGCCTCATAGATTCGGTTTCATCCTCTTCTATCGATTGTGAATCTTCTTCCATGAGTTTCTCAGCGAAACTTGTGGCCTCGTCGAATGATTCAGCATTCGGCCACCTATCTTCTAGCATAATAGGGTCTTCTGGCCCCTCTTGGCTAATCCAGGCATAACCTCTGTGGGTCAGAAACAAACCAGCAACGAATGAAGTTATTTTGGATTCAACATCATATCCTTCAGGAATCTCGCCGAAGGTTCGAATTAGAATATTCTTCAGCTCTTCGGTTACCTCAGACACAGGGACTTTGGCCTCTCCTATGGCAGTTGTGACAGTTCTTAATGCAGTCCAGCAGCGCATAATATCGCCTTCCATATCTTCATTATGCATCCTAGAACCTACATTATCAAGCATATTCTTCAGCTCTACAGCATGTGCTTTCCTATATTCTTCCTTAGTCTTGAGTATCTCAGCCTCATCACAAGCGTCCTTCAGAGCGGATAGAAGTTCTCCCAATGTAGATGGCCTGCCCTCTGCTCTTCTCATTCTTTCATCAAAGAATGTAGGCAATAATTGATCTGCTGCGCCATCAAGCACCGTTGTTGTAAAAATGAATTCTTCATCATCATATTCAGCCTCCCAGCCAAAGTCATAGAATTCATCTTCATCTTCCATATCCAACGCTATTACCCTGTCAAAAAGTGTGGAGGCCTGTTGATTCAACACTTCCCATGACATTCTTATCAGGCGACCGCAGGCAGGGAGGTCGAGGCCTGAGGATTCTTTTCGCACCCTTTGAGTAAACAATTTCAAAAATGCTGATAGATCGATATTCCAGGGATCCATTCCTTCTTCTCTAACCAATGAAAGTACAAGAGCGACTGAACGATCAAAAGGATCTGTTAGAACTTGGTGTTCAGCGCTGTCCTCTTGCGCGATTCTAATTATTCTATCAGCATATCTTTCAGCCTCAGCCTGTTCTTCATCTTGACCCATTAGTTTGTCAAGAATGTCCTGGCGCAAAAACCAGTCATCAAGAATCGCCTGTTGCAAAATCAAACCTCCTGTTCTGATTCCTCTTCAACTTCGATTGAGGAGTCTTGATCTTCTAGTAATTCGGAGACGATTTTCTTTCTCTCTTCAATATCTTCAGTTAGTTCATCAGCCCTTTCTGTTAGAGCTGAGAAGCCGGTTTCCTCACTTACCTCAGACTCCTCTTCAATGTGATCTAGTAGGCCTCCCAGGCTCTTTGGTGCTGGTAAAGCATCAGGAACTTCGGGCATTTCTTCAGCAATTACCCTCGCCTCTTCGATTCTGGAGAAGTTCTTATCCAGAGCCTTAGATGCCTCTTTTTCTGCTTCTGCTCCAAGTTCAATGGCTCTATCCCTATCAAAGTCAACTATCCTGCGGGAGCAGCCGTCGCCACCGTGAGTAATTCCTATGTGATGGTCAGCCAATTCAAGTGAAACTTTTCTGAGTGTTACCATGATAAACTGCGCAGCTTCGCTTCTGTTGCGACACTCGGTTGCAATTAGTTTTGAATTCGGCACGTCTAGGTTTTGGTCAACTTCATCGAAGTAATAGAATGGACTTGGATCGTGGTCCTGTATAGCAAAGATAAGGGAAAGAGATGCCATTGATTTCTCCCCTCCAGATAATCCTTGTAACCTCGACTTATTCGACTTACCACGAGGCTGAGCCCACATGTCAAGTCCACCCTTGAATGGTTCGTCTGGATTCTCTAGGAATAACTCACCTCTTCCACCGTTTGACAATCTGTTGTAAACTACCTTGAAGTTCTTATTTACTTCCTTTAGAGTTGCTAATAGTCTAGTTTTTCTTTGAGATTCAAGTTTCTCAGTTATATCGATTAGTCTCTTCCTTCTTTGCTGCAGGGTTTTGAAGTCGTCCTTCATTTCATCCAATCTTGCCTTACAAATATCGTATTGCTCTATTGCGAGCATATTGAAATCGCCAAACCGGTCTAATTTTCTTCTAAGGTCATTGACCAATTTCTCAGCATCCCTTACATTTGGTAGATCAACACCCTCTTCTGCTATTGAAACACCTTCTACGGCCATTTCTGCAAGTAAATCGGTCAGTTTCTGTTCAAGCACTACAATTGAATGCGAGATATTTTCTGCAAGCGATTTCGAGGAAATCGCTTGATTCGATTTCTGGTTAGCCTCGGCACGGATATCTGCTCTTTCCTGAACTAATTCGATACGCTCGGTCTCTAATTCTTGATGCTCCTCAAGCAGTTTTGCCCTTTCTGATTCCTTCTCGTTTAGTGATGCAGTTTCTTTTTCTATAGCAATTTTCATCTCACCCACAGACTTCTCTCTTCCTGCCATTGCTGCCTGAATGTCATCAGCCGTGGAAGTAAGAGATTCGAGTTTTTCTGTGAGAATCTCTTGTCTTTCTGTGCCACTTTGTAGTGTAAGTTTGGCATTGTTTGCAGCGACTTCAGCATCTACTCTCTTGTTTTGAGCAGCCATCAGCCTCTGCCTTATTTCATCTGGACTAGAATTCCTCAAATCTTCAGCTGCTTTATCCCTAGTAGATTCGGATTCAATCATCCTAGCCTTTGCTGATTCGAGCATTGCAAGTTTTCCTGCATGATCAGATTCAAGGTTATTCAAACGCTTTTCGAGTTGGGAGGCTAATCCTTGTTGTTTATTGAATAACTTCTTTGCGACATCTAATTCAGCCTTTAAGCCGCTTGATTTGACGGATTGATCATCTTCAGCGAGTGAATTTATCTTACCACGTACCTCAGCCTGAGTATTCCTTGCTGCTCGAAGAGCTTCAGCAACTGTGTTTGCGATTAAGGACAGTCTGTCGACCTCAGCAGCTAAAGTTTCAACTTCACTGGCACCGTGTATCTTTCCGCCGAATCCTGTCTTCATTTTCTGACGGCTTCCTCCAATCATCGCACCTCCGGGCTCAGTTATTTCTCCACCAAGTGTAACTAGTCTCACGCCACCCATCAACTTCCTTGCAGTGCTTATGTTATCGACAACAAGTGTGTTTCTAAGAGCATATGCAACCGCAGTTGCGATTCTGGGGTCGTAATCAAGCAGTTCGTGTGCAAAGCCTAGTACACCAGGTTTGTTAACTGACATAGCAGCCTTACCAGAAGGTCTGTTGGCTTGCATTTTGTTGAGTGGAAGGAATGTTGCTCTTCCCAACTTTCTGCTCTTGAGATAATTCATGGCTTCTGCTGCCATCTGATCATTTTCTACTACGATCGAGTTCATTCCTCCTCCAACAGCTGTTGCTAGTGCATCAGAATGTCCTGAATCCTTTGGAGCGCATAACTCACTGATAGTACCAATAATTCCCCTTAGATCTCCCCTTTCTTTTGCAGACATCACAGCCGCAGCTCCTGGAGCCATCCCGTTACTTCCGGACCTCTTTTCGAGTTCTGTCCTTGCCGCAGTGAGCTTCCTTTCCGCTTCTTGCAGTCTGCGATCTACAGCAGATGATTCATCGATTAGGCGTTTTTCGGCCGCCTGCGCACTCCTCAATTCTTCAGCGAGTGCGGAACGGTCTTTGTCTGGATCTAAATCTCCTAATTCCTCGATTTGAAGCATTATGTCATCACGAGATAATCTTGCGTCTTCCACATCTTCCTCTGCATCCGAGAGTTGTTGAGCAATAATTTCAATCTCATTAGAAATCTTCTCAACCTCGATTATCACCAGTTGTACAGATTCTCTACTTGCTTCATAATCATCATTCGCTTTTGATAACTCCCTGGATAATGACGCAGTTGCAGACCCTTTGTTTTCCAAGGTAGACCTTATTTCTGCTTCGATAGATTCTGCTTCCTCAAATGCAGCTTTGCTCTGTTCAAGAGCTAATTTTGCCGATTGAAGATTTTCTACATGGTTGGCAAGGTTTGTTTTTGCATCATCAATATCCGATTCAAGAATTTGTAGCATTTCAGTGTCATTTTGATTTGCTGAATTTGCTTCCTCTATGTGGTCGTTTTTCAAAGCAAGGGAGATTTGTAAATCTCCAATTTCTTTTGCAAGGCCACCTTTATCTCCGCCCATTGCGTTGGAAATCTGAGTCTCAAGTTCGCCTATTTTATCATCTAAAGAAAGTAGAATTTTTTCTGCATCTTTTACGGCTTGCTCAGCATTTGCAGCCTCACCAAGAATCCTTGCCCTTTCCTCAGCATGGTGCTTGATTTCAGCTTTTGCAGACTTGTGTTTGGATTGCTGTAATGTAACATTGGCGGCATCATATTCTTCTTTGGTATCTTTTGCACGTTCAGCAACCGCTTTTTCCTTCTCGAGAGTTTTGAGTCTAGCTTTCTGTTCCTCCTCGACCAATGAAATCCTTTCAATGAAGTCCTCTACTTGACTTCTTTGACGTTCAGCTTTTCTTATTTCATCGTCATAGGAAGTGACACCTGCAACTGAATCAAGTACCTTTCTTCTTTCCATTGCAGTCATGCTAGAAAGTCTTGTAACATCTCCTTGCAGAACTATGTTGTAGCCGTCAGGTCTAGCATTTGCCTGACCGAGTATACGATGAAATGCCTTCTGGTTACTATCTTCGCCATTTAGAAGATATGTAGAAACGGTGTTGTCAGACTTTGTTAGCCTAACCTCTCTAGTCATTCTTACCTCATCGGTGTCAATTGGCAATCTCCTTCTGCCGTTAGACAATGTTGGGTTTGCGAAAACAAGCGTGACTTTTGCATTCCTAGCTGGACGATTTGACTTACCGCCGTTGAAAATAAGGTCTTTCGAATTTTGTGCTCTAAGCACCTTTGCAGACCTAGCACCCAGTACAAATTGAACGGCATCACCGCAATTCGATTTACCAGAACCATTAGGCCCAGTTATGGCGGTAAATCCTCGGTCGAATGGAATTATTGCTTCTCCTTTGAACGACTTGAAGTTTTCAACTTCTAATGCTTTTAGATACATCCCATTCCCTCTTAATCAAAGTACTGAAACCCCGACCTTAAATCAAGAAGGAGGCAAGGGGGGTCTTGAAGGTTACGAGGCTCGCGCTCGCGAGAGTGCGTTTTTGGGAGTGACCTAATTTAGCCGCCGTACCCCATTTAGGACAGAACACCAGTGTAGTTACAGGCTTGACAACCTGCGCCATTACATAGGTGGCATGTGCGACCTATCGAGGCTGAGAAATTATCACGTAATCCACCTTCGAATTCATCCTCAAATTCAGATAATTTTTGATCTCCCCAAAGTTCACCTACAGTCTTATACTTAGATGCTCTTTTGGATCGTAATGATTTGCTTAAAGATCCTAAATTGCCTCCTGCCATGTAAGCGTGGTCCAACTCTGCAGTAGAATACTCACGCTTACGTTTTTTCAGCGATTTTTCCTTCACAACTCTATATTTTGGGCCGCGTATTAGGAATATACCAATCGCAAAAATTCCAATCTGTACCGCAATGCCGGGAGCAGGGAATGGAAGTAATACAGCGAGGTCCTCTGAAGAGGTGCCTGGGAGTTTATCGAACCTGTCTGCAAGGGCGATTGCGCATAACAAAAAGCCTGAAACAATCGCAGTTTTTCTAATTCTAATTGCCCATTTTCCTTTTCTGGGCCACCTCATGAATGAGGTCAAAAACATCAAAGCCCCTTCAGCAAGAAGTAGTAAGTCAGGCGCATCCCAAACTCCGGGAGTAGTTACACAACTATTGACATCACCGGAGTCTAAGTCCTTCTGAATTTCATCCGCATTACACCCAGGGTCTGCCAATCTAGCAAGAACAACCTTCTGAGGAGGTTCTAAGCCCATTAAGGCACCAAACTCTACATTAGCCACTGAAAGAGCGATGAGAGCAAGTCCAATGACTGCCGCCAACTTCTTGAAGAGGCCCATGGCAATATCCTAAAGCAACGACTCCTTATTCGTGTCGCAATTTTTTATGAGACAGATTTGAAAGTAAAAGCCGCTAGGCACACTTGCTCAGCATGTCAAAAACGGTCGTTATTGGTAGTGGAATTGCAGGGTTATTCGCTGCATTGAAACTTGATGAAGCAGGACATGATGTGACAGTTATCACAAAACAGCGGCCTAAAGATTCCTCGACAAATTGGGCCCAAGGCGGGATTGCTGGGATACTTGACAAGACTGATGGTGATGCTAAAGAATTACACGTAAAAGACACACTTGAAGCAGGTGACGGTTTATGTGATGAGCGGACAGTTAGCTGTGTAGTTGAAGAAGCAGGAGATAGAATTAGAGATCTGCTGTCTATTGGTGTAGACTTTGAGAAGGAAGGAGATGACTTCCACATGGTAAAGGAAGGTGGACACTCAGCGAGAAGAATTCTTCATGCAAAAGATGCCACAGGAGCGGAAATCGAAAGGGCGTTAACCAGTGCAATCAACAATAGTAATATCAAAATGAGACCCCATACACTTGGTGTTGATCTCATACAAAGGACTCATGGAAAGCCCAAGGATGGGATAATGGGAATTTGGTGTCTAAGCTTGGACTCGGGGACTATGGATGCAATTTATGCTGATGCAGTTCTAATTGCAACAGGAGGATGTGGGCAACTTTGGGAAAGAACAACCAACCCTTCAGTTGCAACAGGCGACGGTTTGGCAATGTCAGTAAGAGCGGGTGCTGCGTGCCGAGATATGGAATTCTTCCAATTTCATCCAACTGCTTTAATGGCGGGCAATAAGAAACCTTTCTTGATAACTGAAGCGCTGCGAGGAGAGGGTGGAGTTATATTAGATGACGAGGGTTTAAAGCTCTATAGAATAAATGGTGGAGAGCCTTCCCAATACTCATTTACACTTGATTCATCGCCCGCCGGTAGTTTAGCGACAAGAGATGTTGTCGCTAGAGCCTGTGATCAGAGGATGAAAGTAACCGGCGCTGATAATGTCTGGCTGGTTACCGATCATCTGGACAAAGAAAAATTGCATAAGTCATTTCCAACGATTGAAACAAGACTGTCAAAGTACAATATGTCCCTAGGTGTTGATCCTCTACCTGTTGCCCCTGCAGCACACTACATGGTTGGTGGATTATCAGTTGACTTGCATGGTCAGGTTCTAATGAAAGACGGAAGCGCATTACCTGGGTTGTACGGCATTGGAGAGGTTGCATGCACAGGAATGCACGGGGCGAACAGGTTAGCCTCGAATAGTCTACTTGAAGCGGTTGTTTTCGCAAATAGGGCAGCAGAGCATTTCATCAATGCTCCAATTGACCAACAAGAAGAAGTTCCCACATGGAGAGCAGACGGGATGTTAGCACTCGAGGAACATGCTCCATTGGTTAGAGATCTTGAAACCCTCAAGAAAACTATGACTGATGATGTCGGTATTGTCAGAAGCTATTCTCGGCTAAATAGGGCAAAAAGGATGCTCAAACTACTATCAAACGAAGTCGACCTCATTTGGAGGAGGAGTATACCAACAAGGGAATTAGTTGAGTTGCGAAACCTGATACTGGTTGCCACCAAAATTACTGAGGATGCCCTTAATCGTACAGAAAATAGAGGCCTTCACTGGAATAAAGACCTCAATTAAGCGACTTTACTTGGCTTAGTAGCATTGAATTCAGTGGCGTTGGAATTCCGAGCGATTCTCCTCTGAGAACAACTTGTCCACAAAGAAAATCTATCTCTGTCTCGTTCCCTGCTCTAACGTCGGCTAGCATCGAACAAACGTTTTGTGAGGTGCTATCAAGGACCATATGCAATTGTTCTATCAATGTCAAATCATCGTGAACTTTAATATTCAAATTTCTCGCAATATTTGCTGCTTCTAACATAGTTGCTTCAGCTTGAGATAAAAGTGGCTCTCGCCTTAATTCGCCATTTTCAACCCCGCAGATAGCAGCAAGTGGATTAATTGCAACGTTAATTAGCAATTTATTCCAAAGTATTGAAGAGACATCTGGCTCAAATTTTGCACCCAATGGTTGTAGCAATTCTTCAAACACCTTTCCTTGGTGACCCCCGACGAAAAGATTTCCCAAGCCAACCCACTCTATGCTGCCATCTTGGCTTCTTTTCACTGCGTTTGTAGTTACTCCAACAGCAGAATTTTCATTAACATATGATTGAATTATCTCGTAATTCCCTAAACCGTTTTGTAATGACAATACTGGTCCTGTTGTTAATTGCGAGGCAATCTCGACCAATGTTTCCGTATCTTTTGCTTTTGAGGTTATGATTGCTAGGTCATACTTACCCAGCAATTTATCATGAATTCCAGCCTCGTCAAGGGTGACTAACCACTCATTTGGAGAAATCTTGTGTTCCCAAATCCCTTTGATTTTTAGACCATTTACTGCTAAGTTTGCTGCGAACAAACCCCGGCCGTGGACCATCACTTCGTGTCCTGCCCTGACCAATTTAGCTGCAACCAAGCATCCAATAGATCCTGCACCGAGCACGGCTACACGCATGTTTAGACCTCGTGGTTGACAAGATGAAGAATCACCTCACCTTGCTTTAGTTCAAGCCAAGTAAACGATACTCCATTTTCTGGGGGAATTGCTGGAATATCAGTAACTACGCCTGGAGCTAGAGTAATTGTGTTTGAAATGTCCCACTGCGCTCCGTTTCCATCAAATTCTATACCTAGAACCACATCCTCTTCTCCATTGTTTTGGATTGATATAGTGTCGTTAGTAACTGTAAACGAACCAATCCATTGTTTGGTTTTTTCATCATTATCTAGTATTGTCAAAGATGGTCCACGCTTTACCGAATACACATTTGGGAATTCTACAGATTGGCAATCTGAAACCGTTGATGAATCAGGTACATACAAGATTGTAGTGGTGTTATTTTCCTCATGTGAGTTGATTCCGACAGGGAATATTGACATGTTCCAAGTCTTCACACCAGCCTCACTTGTTAGGGGTAGTGCAGGGGTACCTAAATCGATGCAGTTACCCTCGTGGTTTAACGCTAGAATCGATTGACTGAACATCAGATTTTCAGAGGTTAACTCAATACCACTAGATGGTATTGAAATTACATTTTCTTGTGAGAAATTCGCCCTGAAAGTGTTGTTATCAAGCGTAAAATCATAGTCATTTAGCCACCTCAGATCATCTCCTGACAGACCTGTGACACAGATTGTAGGAGTTTCTCTGTCAATGGATATGTTCGTGTCATCTAGATTTACCCATGAGGCATAATTGTCCATCTGACTAACGTTGACAGTACCATCGGATTCTACAAGAATACATGCTTCTGGATCATCTAAATCATTATTGAAAATCCAGTCTCCTATTGGGTAAGAATCTGAGTCTGGATTGATAGTGTGAGTCATAACTACGCCATTCGCCAACCAGAATATCTCTCTAGAGGTAGAATTCCATAATTCATTCCAGTAAATCTTGAACTCCACTTCAATGGTTGTTAGAGGATCAATTTTACCTACACATGATGTATTGTCATCAGATGATGAATTTCCTGAAGAACAATCAATTTGTTGTATTAGTATATCACCATTGAATCCTCCAATGTAGGAAATATTCCAATCCTGTACAATTAGTGAAGGGTTACTTACTATAACTGTCTGATTGTACCAACCACCATCATAGTCTAGCGAATCATGCTCAAACGCGAAGGACAGGTTATCATCCCAATTATCACTCTCGACAAATGGGACTTGGGCTGGTAAAGCAAACATAAATGCCATGAAAAGTATGATTCCCAGCCTCCTGTGGTCTGACTCGGGTAATCCTTTGAAATCATCGAGAATAATCGGTAATCTTGGATCGCTGCCTTTTGTGATCAAAAGAGAAGCGCACAAAGCAACAATAGGAACCCAGATGGTCCAGCTTGAAAACGCTCCAAATAGGAACCCGAACAATAGAACAACTAGGAGCAGCATCACCTGAGTTGAGCCAGATCTTGCTTCTGGTATACCCATCCTAGCGATTAGAATTCTTCCTCCTGGGAATGTGGGTATGGGTAGTAGCGACACCCATCCTAAGAATGAGAGAGTCATCCCTGCTCTAGTCAAAGGATGAGCCCACGATGTTTTGAGAATCATCATCAATTCACCCTCGTTGGTCAAACCAATCAAATTGATTAGAAGTGGTAGCTCTATTGCTAGTGGTGCTGCTGTGATAGAAACTATTTCCGGCGTCAGATAGATACCTAACATTGTAAAAATAAATCCAAGTACAATCATAACGAGTGGAGAAGAAATGGCAACATTTCCAAGGCTTGATCTGTCTGGCCATAATCTTGCATCACTTCGTGGAAGAGAAGCAAAACCAATCAGCCCAAATGGCCACCAAATTATTGCAGGCCCGGGGATAGGGAATAGGTGAGGTAGATTCACTCCTCGCTTGGATGCAAGATATTTTTGTGTATAAGAGGCTAGAATTATAGCAAAAAATAGAGGTAAGGTATAACCAAAAAATGCATCCATCG
>MDTC01226087.1_pt1 | contig 11768 bp, 9 predicted proteins | sample 811181 | NCBI WGS metagenome assembly MDTC01 (sample SAMN05326644, study PRJNA326480) | marine metagenome | isolation source: seawater | place: Pacific Ocean: North | collected 2011
AAAGGGTAAAAGCATTTCTTCTCCTGGAAGAGATCATATCCATCATAAATTAATGAATAGATACTCTCCTGAAGGGACACTTGTAATTATATTGATAATCTCATTAATTACTGGTTTGATAGGTATATTTTTAGATAGTGCTTTTTCTCCTTGGATTTCGTCTTATTTATTTATTGTTTACGCTGTATGTTATTATTTATATGCTTATTATTATGCAAATATTAAATACAAATAAAAATAATGTTTAATTTTTTTAAGAAAAAAGAAAAACCTGTTGAAGAAATTAATAAGAATCTAGATATAGAATTGACTGCATCATTGTTGGCATATGAAATAGCAAGATCAGATGGTGACATAGCTGATTCTGAATTATCTATTATTCTTGAAGAGTTAAAAAAAATAACTACAAAAGTTCAAAAAACCGAAGATGATATATTAAAAATTATCCAAAATTTTAGCAATAACAGTATTTCGTTTCATGAGTTTATAGAAGATATTAACAAGGATTATTCAAAAGAAGACAAGCTCTCGCTACTCTCATTTTTATGGTCTGTTGCCTATGCGGATTCTATTCTTGAAGTTAATGAAGAGAGATTAATAAGAAGAATTGCAGATTTAATTCATTTAAAAGATATAGATGTATTAAAAATTAAAGATAGGGTTAAAAATACTAATACCTAATATTCTATAAAGTTTGCATTGGCTTCTAAAAAATTTCTTGCTTCTTTTCTATCACAATCAAAGTTTGAAAATTGTTTGATCTCATTAAATATATCATTGCCTACAAACGTGCCCATTTGATACAAAATTACACATCTTTCTAATTCATTTACTCTAGCATCATAATTAAGCTGTTCTACTAATTCTTTATAGGATGTGTATGAATTGATAATCTTCATATTCCTTTTATTATCTAGGATAAGGAAATTGGTCTCTTCTGATTGATTATATGGTAACCATTCTATTCCATTTGAGGATGCCCCAGGGACTCCTTTTTTAGCAAAATTAGTCCAAAATGTCATCATGTTTCTTGATAAGAACCTTTTTGAAGGTCCTGATGGATATATTAAAAAACCAAAGTCACCAACAATATCGTTATTTCCTGTAATCAGTGGTATTTCAGTTCCATGTGATGCTCCAATTAGCTTCTTAAAATCAGCAATAAAAAACCTTCTATGATCATCCCAATCATACCTATAAGCATAAGTATTTAAATTACCTACGGTATTTAGTGACGAGATTGGTTCAATTACGCCACGTATTTTCCATGCCTCACTTCTATAATAATTAAATGCTTCAAATGCAGCTTCATTTTTTAATTTAACCTTTGGGATCCCCAAAATTGAACCAATTAAAGAATAATCTAATTCAACAAAATATTTTGCTGCTGCAATCCATAACTTTACTTCGTCTCTATTAGACCCAGCCATAAAAGGAACATTTTTAATATATGCTCTGTCTTTTAATGCTTTTTCTAAGCCAACTTTAGGAATTACAATTCCATCGTTAGTCAGTAAAGGAACTTCTAAGTTAGATTTATCAGAGTATTCACTAAAAAATTCTTTTGTAGTCAAAGAATATAATTTTTTATTTAATTCTAAAGAAGAAATTTTTTCTGAATCTAGAATAAGTCTTTTTGTAACCTCGTTACTAGTATGATTAAAGGTTGCGTGGTCTATATTGTTTATATGAGCATGTTCCTTAGATGTAGATGTTGTGTAGCCTGATTGTGAAATGGCTTTATGAAAAAGTCCTTTTGATTGGGGTGCAACTATAAGAGAAAGGACATTATGACCTCCTGCTGATTCTCCAAAAATAGTAATATTATTAGGATCTCCTCCAAAAAGTTCTATATTTTTATTAACCCACGTTAGAGCTTCGATTATATCTAGTGTTCCAAAATTTGATGTTTTATCTATACCTTCGTGATTATTCTGGATTGCGGGATGAGTAAACCAACCAAAAGCACCAAGTCTATAATTAATTGTTACAACAATAACATCATGTCTATCAACCATTTTAGAGAAATTATATATATCTTTTAGACCTGAAGTATTTCCTCCTCCATGAATCCAAAACATAACTGGCAATAATTCTGTTGAGCTCTTCTTAGGTATTTTAATATCTAAATATAAACAGTCTTCAGTTCCTGTTAATAAACCCTTACCAGGAGCACCGCCCATTGAAGATGGTTCTTGAACGCAATGATTGCCTTCTTTACTTTTAATGGTTTGATATGGGGTATTCAATTCTCTCGGGGCTTTCCACCTTAAAGAACCAATAGGGGGTATTGCATAGGGGATATCATCATAATTAACAACTTTACTTTTTAGGTAACCGTTGATGCTTCCCGAACTTGTTTTTATAAAATATTTATCATCATTTGCATAAATATCAGCTATAAATATAGTTAAAAAAATTAAGGTATTAAAAAAAAAATTCGGCATAATGTTGTTATAAATATTATATCTAAATTTAGATATTAATTATACGGGATGTAGCGCAGTCTGGTAGCGCACTACACTGGGGGTGTAGTGGTCGTCGGTTCAAATCCGGCCATCCCGACCAATATTACTTATTTAAAATATTTTTAATATTCTGAGAAACTTTCAAAGATAACTTTGTTCTTTTTGAAATAGTATAGTTTTCTCCAGTTCTAGGATTACGGCCTAGTCTGGTAGGTGTAACATAACTTTGAAAAGTTCCAAAATTAGATATCTTAACAGTCGTTGTCTTAGAGTGTGACTTTATAAGGTTTATAAATGTGTTTAGAAAAAAGCTGCTAGAGAGATTGGTAAGCTGAGTCTTGGAAGAGAGATTAAATATAATATCTCTTTTTCCAAGACTCATTGATTAATTAAGTTCCAGTACCTGTTCCAGTTCCAGTTCCGGTACCTGTACCTGTACCTGTACCTGTTCCAGTAGCTGTGCTATCTGTAGCTGTACCTGTTCCAGTATCTGTACTGTCAGTAGCTGTTCCAGTGCCGGCAGTAGAAGTTGCAGTGTCTGTTGCAGTTGTTCCTTCAGTTGCAGTACTTGTATTAGTTCCAGTACCAGTTTCAGTATTGTCATCAATTCCACCAACATCTCTTATTGAAACTGTGATTTCTTGTTGTGCTGCATTATCACTTGCATCGGTTGCTGTTACGGTAGCAGTAATATCATATGTACTGCCATCATAAGGAAGATTTACTGGGTTTTCAGATTGAGCTTCATAGTCAGCAGGATTGATAAACGTCAATACGCCTGCTGAAGTTATTGCTAACATGTCACTACCTGACAATGTAAATATGATATCAGCAAGATCAGTTGCAGTAACAGTACCAACAGCAGTAGCGCCCTCATCGACAACATAAGTTGAAGGTGAAGTGAATACTGGTGCTACTGTATCAGTTACGTTAACAGTTCTTGAAGCAGTCCCTTCGTTTCCTGATGCGTCTGTAGATGAGTATGAAATTGTATATGTGCCTACAGTGTCTGTATCGACAGTTCCTGATGAAACAACAGTCACTACACCTGATGCGTCTGTTGCAGTTGCGCCAGCATCATCATATGCTGCTCCTAGCTCAACAGTTGCTGGATTAGCTCCAGTTACTGATATAACAGGGGCTGTAGTATCAACGACATTAACTGTTCTTGTAGCAGTTGCAGTATTAGCATCAAGATCAGTTGCGGTATAGGTAATAGTGTAAGATCCAACTGCTGTAGTATCTACATTACCTGATGCTATAACACTCGTTACTCCATGAAATGCATCCATAGCTGTAGCACCGGCATCGGTATATGTAGTACCGAGTTCGACCGTAGCTGGATTATCACCATTGATTGTTATTACTGGAGGAATTTCGTCGTTGTAGTCATCACTAGTTAGAGCAGAAATAGCGCCCACACCAACTAATGCAACTAAAGCTCTTTGAATAGCACTTAATTCAGCATTGATTTCAGCTAATCTGTCTACAATTCTTTTATTAGCAGAAGGACTTTGAGTAGAGCCCTGCTCTTCTTCTAAAATTTCTTTTTCATCCTGAAGTTCTAACATTCTGCTGTTTAATTGATTGATGCCCATTTTATTAACACTATTCTCAATTTGAACTAATTTAGCTGTAGATAAGCTACTGTTTGCATCAACATTATTTGTAAACGATATGCCTAAAAATAAAACTAGTGAAAATAATATGTTTTTTAATTGTTTAATGTTCATAACAAAAAATTCCTCTCTTTCTTGTATATATAATAATTTAAATATTATTATTAATCAGACGTATTTTATCCTTATAGTTTAGATAACTTCAAGTCAGTATTGAGATTATAATACTGTTTCAATTAAAATAGCACTCTTTTTTTAAAAAATGTTTAAATAAAACGTATACTTTGTTTTTAGCTGATTTGGCCTTTCTTTGTATTAACTACTTCAATTAATAGGTCTAAATTTTACTAGCAGTCCATGAAGTGTGTTTCTTCTGACGAGTTTAGCAGCAGGATCTTTAGTTAGTGGTCTCCAGGTATAATTAATTAAATTTCCATAAATTGGTATGTTAAAAAACAAGCCTTTATCAAAACTACCCTCTCCAAATTGTTCGGCTGTAACGTCAGTATTTGATGCAAATACACCAAAATTCATCCCATTGGCATAAGTTCTTGAAAATTCTATGGTTGTACCAATATCTCCTGCTAAATATTCTCCGTATGATAACTTCATATCAAATGGTATTAAGCCATAATTTCTATAATGAAGATTTATATGTCCAGTTAGATTTTTATAATCTAAGGTTCCAGTGCCCCAATCATAATCTCTTTTGCGAACATCAAAAATTTCAAAACCTATGGAATAGTTTGTATCATTTTTAAAATATAGATACTCAACACCATAGCCAGAAAACATATCTTCTAAAATGCCTCCAGTAAACATCAAATGATGATTTTTGTATGGTGAAATAAAATAATCTAACTGAGCTCTTCCAATTAAAATACCTTCATCCATGTTTTTTAAATATTGTTTTATATCTGATCTAACTTGTGCTGGGAACGTATCCACTGGTGGAAACCTTAAATCATCAAAATTATCAGCTAATGAATATTTTAAATTCATATTAAAAGTTAGATTATCTAAGAAAACATATTCGCTATTATTTTCAAGTAATAAAGCACCCTTAAAAAACTCTTCTCTTGAAGCTAAAAACGGTCTAAATTTTATTCCTGTGTCTGAATTAAATTGAGCCTTTCTTTGTCTTTCATAGATTAAATTTGAATTTTCTACAAAACTCTCATCATATTCAGACAATGCGTCAAGATTAACTGTTTTAAGATTTTTTTTAATGTCTTTGTTAATGCCTGCGTCTTTTGTTGCTTGCTGAATAATTTCTTCAACTAACTGAAGGTTGGGATGTGTAAATTGGGTTAATTCAAGACCGATTGAATTAGCTTTCTCAATCACCTTGTTAACACCAATGCCATTTCTTTCTAAATTAGTTATTAAATTTTTGTATTGATTATTGTTATCCTCATTTTTTTTACCCTTGTACTCATATTTTTGATAGGTAATTTTTGGATTATTTTTATATACAAATTTTAACGAGGCAAAATTACCTCTTTCATAAGAAAAACCAATTACAAAATTTTTGCCAATAGAGTAATCAATGCCATAAGAATAATCACTACTTGCTTCTTCATAATCCATCAGTCCTGATGTAAGCGTTGTATCTCTTTCAACTTTTATTATAGTTTTTTCATTCAAAGCATATGAAACACCAAAAAATGGGGATACCGTTTGGCCTGAAAAATATCTTGATGGCTCAAATTGACCTCCTTGTCCTTCAAATCCCGATGGTCTATTTTTAAAATTATCATGCAGGTATACCAAAGGGTTCTTAATTGTCTCTTGGGATCCATTTAAAGTTCCCCAACCAACTCCGTAGTGCATATCAACATTATTAATGCCATAACTTGTCACCAAATATTCAGAACTATAAAAACCAGTTCCAGCAATATCCATAACACCAATAGCAATAGCAGGAAAGGTTCCCTGTTCTTTAATTTTTAATTTAACGTTAAAACCCTTGTCCTTATAGTCTTGATCAAAGCCATTTCCATATGGCTTCCCCTGGATATTTGTATAAAAAAATGAGGCCTCTAACCAATGATATGGATTTGAAGTCATAGTTATTTTTTGGTCAGGAGTACCGTCATGAAAAGTTATGCCATGAGCAGCTTCATCATAAAATCTTGCAGTTGGCATATTAATAAGGCCCAAGACTCCGTGATTATTATAATTGTTATACTGAAAACTATCTCCTTTAATTTCTATGCAAATTAAAAAAAGATAAAGAACAAAGTATAATTTTAAAATATATCTCATTTACCGAAACAATTATTAATGAATATATTTATAGCAGCTTTCTGGTTAATTATTGTTTATTGATGATAATGAAGCTAGTGCAATACCAATGTTACCAAGAATAGAAACATATGCTTGAGCGGCCAGCCTTGTTGTCGCTGTGTTATCGATTCCTCTTGGAATAAAAATAATAGATCCAGGATATAAAATTAATTCAGAATCAGGACTGTTTTGGAATAAGCTTCTTTGTATCGTTGACCTTTGGGTGTCACCATTAGGATGAAGAACATATATCGCTTTATTATCAGCATTTTCCTTCAAACCACCAGATTTTGATACATAATAATCTAAAGATTTTGTAGCATCATATTTTAAAGCGCCCTCATATGATACTTCTCCATAAATATAGATATGATTTGGTTTTTCAGGAATTATTAATCTGTCACCATCGTTAATAATAACATTTTTACTATCTCCCTCGATATCTATGACAATTCTTCCGTTGGGTGTGTTATTTTTTAAATTTTCAGTAAGATCTATTACTGAAGATAAATCAAAGCCCCCTGTAGGATTTTTTTGACTAACAGTAATTATATTATCTATAAATTCTTCGTATAAAATATCTTTTGCCATTTTATTTATTAATAGCGCTTTCTGGTTTTCATATACTGCGCCGAAAGGATATGCATTCTCAGTGTATCCTCCTGATTTTCTTAGCAAATCATCAATAGATTCGCCCTCTGCCATGAGATATCTTCCCGGTTTAAGAATAGCACCTTCAATATTTACAGATCTAAATGAATGCTTTCTTATAAAAATTTTATCGCCATCTTTTGCAGCAATTTTATTAAATTGTTTAATATTGCTTATTGGAAGTGGCTTTACCTTGCCATCTAAAATTCTATCTAAATAGATATTTGAATTATCAGCTTGAACATCGACTCCATTTGCATATTCTATAACATCAGATAAATTTTGATTTTCGAATAGCTCATATTTCGCTGGTCTTTTCACAGCACCATCAATAGCAACAATATTTTTAACAGGCTTAACAAATATGGTATCCCCAGATTGCAGTATAGTTTTTGAGCTAAATATCCCCGTTATTAAAACATCATACATATCTAAGGTTTCAATGATCTTTTGATTTCTGATTAAATTAATTTCCCTATAACTTCCATACTCATTAATTCCACCAGCAACACCAATTGCATGTAACATATTTGAATTTCCGCTTAGAGTATATATGCCCGGATTATATGCATTACCTGAGACTAATATATTTATATCTCTAATATTACTTAAACTAACAAAAGCTTCAGTTCCAATGTAAGAAGATTTGACCCTAGCTTTTATAATAGCGCTGGCATTATCTAGAGATAATCCAGCTAATGTTAATTTGCCAATATCTGGCATATTAATTGAACCATCTCTTTGCAATGCAAATGTCTCAATATAATCTTGCTGACCAATTAATTGAATTTCTAATATATCTCCAAAATCTAATATATATTCTGAACTAAGATTTGGTTCATTTATTGGCATAAAAGTTGATTGATATGTTCTGAAAAAATTAGATCCAAAAATGATTAAATCATCTCTATTCTTTAAATTATCTTCATCTTCAGCTAATTTTTCTTTAAGATATGCCAAATCATCTTCTAATCTATTCTTTAAATCTTCAAGCTCTTTTTTTTCAATTTTAGTTTGTGTTTCGATGCTGTTATATATAGGGTCTGTATTCTTACTTTGCTCACTAACTCTATCTAAAACATCATCTTTAATTCCTGCAGGTAAAGTTTTCAAGAAATCTTCACTCAATTCTTGTGAATAAATTGAGGGTATTGAGAAAATAAATATTGAAATTATTAGAATATATTTTTTCATGGGATTTTATTAAATATTATAGTTATTTTAGATTATAGAACATCTCGTCATATTACGAAATACAATGGCTGGCAATAACTATCTTACAAGCCCTGGTATTTCAACAGATGGTATCGACAGAGCTATGTCAATAATTTGGTTCATGATACTGCTGACTTCTGATTCGGTGATGGTTGAAGAATTTGATTGAAAAATAAACCTAAAACCTATTTTAATTTCATCTCTAGCTTCATTATTATAAAAATCGAACACAAATATTTCTTTTATTAAGTTATTTTTATAATTTAAAAGAGATTCTTGCAGTTCATAGTATTTACCCTTATCTTTTACAGCAAAAGATAAGTCCCTCACAGATGATGGAAATGTAGAAATTGGTCTGTATTTGATAAAGTTATTTTTATTTAATATTGATTGGGAATTATTTAAAATTTCTGATTTTAATGTTTTTAAATGATCTAGCTTTATTTCGACATATATAATTTTAGTGTTTATTTTTGTATCTAATCCAGCTCTATTTATAATTTCAGGTTCAAAATCCATCTCAATAAATGCCTTATTTAGTATTTTTTTTAAGTATTTAATGTCTATTTTTTTTGAGAAATCTAAATAGTTGTTTCCAACTCTACCACTGCAAATTATTCCTAGCCTTCTCTCATTTTTTATAAGCTCTTTTTCAAGATAGTACACATCAGATATTTCAAATAATTTAATTGAATCTTGTTGCCTTCTTTCATTGTATAAAAGATTATCTATTAAAGATCTTTTTAGATCAGTTCTAATATTTTTTCTTTTAGAATCAAGAGGGTTATCTACTTTAATAGATTCCTTTGTTTCATAATTTAAAAATGGATTATTTATTACTTCAAAAAAACCATTATTTATTAAGAAATTTTTAAGAGATTTATATTTATTTTCTAATAATTCATAATCTTCAAGCTTATTGGATAACTTAGGGAATTTAATTGATTGGGCTGATATGTTGTTATAACCTATAACTCTTGCTATCTCTTCTGCAATATCATTTTCATTAACAATGTCACTTCTGTAGGATGGAATAATAACTTTGTTATCTTCAATTCTAAAACCCAGTTTTAATAGATAATCTTCAAACTTTTTATTGTTTAATGAGGTTCCTAAAATAGAGTTTACACGTTCTACACTAAATACTAATTGAGTTGAATCGAAGTTCTGATAATCTTTTTTAAAAATTTCTATACTTTTGATAGTGCTATGTTCATCAACAATCTTTAAAAATCTTCTAAGAGTATCTTCATGACATAAGGGATCTACACCTCTTTCAAATTTATGTGCAGCATCCGACTTTATATCATATCTTATTGATTGACCAATAATATTTTCTGGATTGAAATATGCGCATTCAATAATTACTGAATTTGTATTATTAGTGCAAGCAGAATTTCTTCCACCCATAATACCAGCAAGATTAATTACAGAGTTATCTTGAATAAATACAAGATTTTTATTATTTAATTTTATTTTTTTATCTATCAAAGTTTCGAATTCATATTCTTCATCAAGAATTTCTAGTGAAATAGGATTTGTAATTTTTTTAGCATCATAGCAATGGGTGGGTTGTCCAGTTTCATATGAAATATAATTTGAAATATCAGTAAAAAAATTAATTTTTTTTATATCTAGATCATCGAAATACTTTTTAAATAATCCTTTGTAGGGTCTTATGTCTCCCTCAATATTTATTTTTAAAAAGGAAATATGTGGACATGCGTTTGGAACTTTATTAGTGAAATCTATTTTTAGAGGATTTATATCACCAGAATACTTTTCAGTATTTAGCCTAACATCAAAGAAAGCTGCTAAATCTCTCAGCAAGCCTTTGACTGAAAAGCAATCCCCTCTATTTGGAGTTAGCTCAAAATCAAATATACCAGCATGTATTTCGTGCTCATGCCCTAATTGAAATAACTTTTCAGAAAGTAAGTCAATACTTGGTTCAGATGGAATGAAATGTACTAAATGATCATATGGTACTTTCATTTAAATTGGCTCAAAAAATCTAAATTTGATTTATAGAAGTCTCTAATATCATTTACTTCATATTTAAGCATAGCGATTCTTTCAACACCCAAACCAAATGCAAGACCGCTATATTTATTTGAATTTATTTTGCAATTATCAAGAACTGCTGGATGAACGATTCCACATCCTAATATTTCAAGCCATTTACCGTTTTCAGATAATATATCGACTTCAGCTGAAGGTTCAGTGAAAGGAAAATAGGATGGTCTAAACCTTACTTCAACTTCTTCACCAAATATTCCATATATAATTTTATGAATTAAATCCTTAAGATGGGCAAAGTTCACCTCTTTATCAACATAAATACCCTCAACTTGATGAAACATTGGTAAATGTGTTGCATCATCATCTTTTCTATAAACCTTCCCGGCAGAAGTATAAGCTAAAGGTGGTTTCGTATTAAGCATGCTTCTAATTTGAACTGGAGATGTATGTGTTCTTAGAAGTTGTAACTTGTTTTGAACATAAAAAGTGTCATGCATTTGTCTTGCAGGGTGAGACTTTTTTATATTTAGCATGTCAAAATTAAATTCTTCTGATTCAATTTCAGGCCCATGAACCTCATTAAAACCAAAATCTTTTAAAAGATTTACCAAGAAATCTTTAACTTGATTTATAGGATGCGCTCCACCCAGATGATCATTTAATATTGGTGGTTTAATATTGTTAAATGGGGGCATTTAACTAATAAATCATTTTACAGCTGACTGGACAATCTTCTTAAATGTAGAGGAATCATGAATAGCAATATCTGAAAGAATCTTTCTATCAATCATTATGTTTTTATTATTCAACCCATTCATTAATTTAGAATATGATACATCCAATGATCTTGAAGCTGCATTAATTCTAGATATCCACAACGATCTAAATGCTCTTTTTTTATTTTTTCTATCTCTAAAAGCATATTGGAGTGATTTGATATTAGATTGCTTTGCTGTTTTGAAAAGTCGGCTTCTAGCACCATAATGCCCTTTTGTGCTAGCTAAAACTTTCTTATGTTTTGACTTGGCTGTTAATGATTTTGTTACTCTTGGCATAATTGTTACCTATTTATTAATGCAGAAGCCATTTTAAGAACTGTTCCTGTCAATTTATTAAGTCCTCTATTATGTCTTTTTCTTTTGGTAGATTGCTTAGTTAGGATATGATTCCTATTAGCACTTTTACTTTTTAAAGAGGTACCAGTTTTTTTGAACCTTTTTGCAGCACCTGAATGTGTTTTAAGTTTGTATCCCATAATCCTATTATTTAATTAGCTTTTCTTTTTTATCGGTGATAAGACCATTAATAATTGTCTGCCTTCCAGTGAAGGCTCTTGATCAACTTGAGCTATATCTTTAAGCTCATCTCTTAATCTATTCAATAAATTAAGGCCCATATCACTATTTAAAATCTCTCTACCTCTAAAACGGACGCTTATTTTAGTCTTATCTCCATCAAGAATAAAGCTTTTTATTTTTTTTAATTTGATATTGTAATCTCCAAC
>MDTC01254887.1_pt1 | contig 11767 bp, 13 predicted proteins | sample 811181 | NCBI WGS metagenome assembly MDTC01 (sample SAMN05326644, study PRJNA326480) | marine metagenome | isolation source: seawater | place: Pacific Ocean: North | collected 2011
TAACTCTTTAATATCAAAAATGAATGGTATTGATATTTTAATAAATTGTTCGGGTTGGGGTGATATAAATAAAGAATTTGATAAAGAGATTGATTTGAATGGTACACAAGTGTGTACCATGAAACACCTTAAGATTGTTCCAAATAAAATATCTGAATAATGTGTAAAAAAATTATACTTTTTTTATTGCTTAACTCAACATTCGTTAATTCTCAAATAATTTCTAAGGAATTAGTAAAAAAACATCTTTATATATTATCATCTGATGAAATGGAAGGCAGAAAAGCGGGTACAAAAGGAATTGAAAAAGCTGCTAAGTATATAGAACAGGAATTTGAAAGAATTGGATTAGATAAATTTGCTGAAATGACATCATTTAGACAAAAATTTGAAAAAAATGGATTATCCTTATTTAATGTGATTGGGTTCCTAGAGGGAAAAAGCAAAAAAAATGAACTTATTATTATATCAGCTCACTATGATCATTTGGGAGTCAAAATAGATGGAGAGGGTGATTTAATTTTCAACGGTGCTAATGACAATGCCTCAGGTGTTGCTGCAATTTTAACACTGGCTGAATATTTTAACACTAATAATATTAATGAACGAAGCCTACTTTTTGTCGCCTTTACAGCAGAAGAAATGGGATTAATAGGATCCAATTATTTTAGTAAACAGATCAATCCTGAAGAAATAATAGCAGGAATTAATATTGAAATGATTGGTAAAGAGTCACCCTTTGGGCCTAATACAGCATGGCTAACTGGATTTGAGCGCTCTAATTTTGGAAAAATAATACAAAAAAATCTTAAAGAAACAGAGTATCAAGTTCTACCTGATCCGTACACTAGTTTTAAGCTTTTTTTTAGATCAGATAATGCCTCCCTGGCTAGACTAGGTGTACCAGCACATACATTTTCTACTAGTCCAATGGATAAAGATCTGGACTATCATAAGGTCACTGATGAAGTCAACACATTGAATATTTTTACTATTTCAGAAACTATAAAGGCAATCGCAATTGGCATTAAGTCGATTGCTGACGGAACAGATACCCCATCAAGAGTAATTATGACTAAAGATTAACTTTATAAGAATATCAAATATTTATACTTTTTACAAAACTCAGTCTCTTTTATATTACGCCAATTAACAATCCCAAAGCAATTAATATTATTAAAACAGCAACAATCATTTGAATTAATTTTAGCGTTATTTTTTTTAATAAGACATTACCAATAATTGAGCCTAATATTCCTGAGCTAATTGCAAAAAAACCAAGTAAATAGTAGTTTGATATATTATATTCAAATAGGTTGCTGGAATAGACACTTATTCTTGAAATGTCTACAAATAGTGAAATAACCACAGTTGTTCCAATAAACTCCCTCTTATTTAAACCAGATTTTATTAAAAAAGCACTTCTTAAAGCACCTTGGTTCCCAGTCAATCCCCCAAAAAATCCACTTAAAAATCCACCCAATGGGAGAGTTTTTTTTTCAAATTTTAATTTTTTAAAAAATGGAATTAAATCAATTAATGCAAATATTAACAAGAGTATGGATATTACAAATTTCAATAATTGCACCTCCATGATATTTCCGAACAATTTATATGAATATATAATTATATTATTATCCAATTGAAAAAGAATGTAAGAGCCAATTAAAGCAGATAGTATGGCGGGAAATCCAAATTGAATTAAAACCTCTTTATTTATATGATTACCAACTAGAAACATTTTAAAAATATTATTTAAAAAATGTACAATTCCAGTGAAGGAGATTGCCAATTCAACTGGAAAATATAGAATCATAATTGGAGTTAAAATAGTTCCTAGCCCAAATCCAGAAAAAAAAGTTAAAATAGCAGCAAAAAAGGTAACTAGTGAAATTATTAGAATATCCATTTTTAAACAACTATCTTAATGGGAGAGTTTTTGAGATATGTATTTGTTGATCTGGTTCTCGAGCATAGGAAGAGTTAATGTGCCATTTTTGAGTATAACCTCATGAAAATCATGAATATCAAATTTATCAGCTAATAATTTTTCAGATTTTGATCTAAGCTCTTTGATTTTTAGTTCTCCAATTTTATATGACAATGCTTGTCCTGGCCAAGAAATATACCTATCAATTTCAGTATTAATCTCATGAAAGGATAAAGCTGTGTTTTCAGACATATAATTTACCGCTTTTGCTCTAGACCAATTAAACGAATGAATACCGGTATCTACAACTAACCGACATGCTCTCCACATAGAATAGGTTAGCTGTCCAAACTTTTCGTATGGCGTGGTGTAAATACCCATCTCATCTGCTAGCGATTCTGCGTATAGACCCCATCCCTCACCATAGGCAGAAAGATAAAAGTTTTTTCTAAACTTCGGTATATTTTTATTACCCTCTTCATTGAGTGCAATTTGAAGATGATGCCCAGGAACTGCTTCGTGAGCAGAAAGTGCAGGAAGGGTATACAGCGGCCTACTTTTCAGGTCATAAGTATTCACCCAGTAATAAGCTGAGGTTCTACTCTTTTCTGAGGCAGGAATATATCTTCCGCCGGTATATTTTGGAGCTATTGCATCTGGAACAGGAGCAACACCATAGGGTTTTCTTGGTAGAGTTTTAAAATACTCAGGCAACTTTTCATCTAAACGCTTAGAAATATCTCTCGCAATCATTAATAATTCTCTAGGTGTCTTTGCATAAAACTTTTCATCAGTTCGTAAATAATTTATAAAATTCTCAAAATCTCCCTTAAAATTTAGACCTTTTATGATTTTCCTCATTTCATTTCGAATTTTGCTAACTTCATTTAATCCTATTTGGTGAATTTCCAATGCTGTTAACCCTAATGTAGTATAAAACTTAATCCTGTTTTTATAATATTCTCCTCCATTTGGAGTAGAGCTTATTGAAATATCATCTCTAGTATTTAGAAAGTAGTTTTTTTCAAAAAAAGATTTTATTTTTTTAAACGAAGGAATTACTGATTTGTTTATTGTTTTTTGTGCTTCCAGAATTATACTGTCCTTTAAAGATTTTTTTATATTGTCAGGTAATTCCTGAAAAGGAGTGTAGTAGTAATTGTTTTTATAGTTTTCTGTAATATGCTTATCATATGTTGTATGAAATCCTTTAAAAATAATTTTTGGCTGTGAAACTCCAATATTGATACCTTTTTGAATTAAATAAATATTTTGCTCCACATACAAGGGAATAGCTTTTAAAAGTTCTAAGTATCTTATTGCATCTTTTTCACCTGTTAAAGCCCTAACATTATATATTATGCTATTGTGAAAACCTGAGTCTGACAAAATTGGATTATATCGGGAATTAAATTCATAAGAGTTTATTTTATCATTAATAATAAACATCAATAACCCATAGGATATTTTATCATTTTCACTTAAATCCTTTAAGGAAATCGAAGATAGCTTATTTTGAATTTCATTAAAAAATTCATATTCCTTTTTAAAACGTGTCTCTGAAAAATCACCCAAAGGGAAATCATTTTTATTATAGGACTCAAAACCTTCATAATCAGTAATTAATTTTTTTAAATCCACCCTTACTTCACTCTGACATAAGAGAGCTAATGAATAAAAGTTAAATAAAATAAAAAAGGTGTATTTCATATTAACTAATATATTTGATTTTAATAGAGAAATAGTATTTAATCATAGAAAAAACATATTAGATGTTTAATTAATAAACTCTGTTTTAAAGTAAATTAGATTATAATAGTAGTATTTTTATAATATCATGAATAAAATTGATAGAAGAAAATTTTTAAATAATGTGTGCCCTGCTATTGCAATTTCAATTGTTGGAGCTAGTTTTTTGGAGTCATGCTCAAAGGATGATGCTGTTGATAATAATGTTATTTCAAATCCAGATAGTGGCTCAAGCGGATATACTGTTGAGAATAATTTAATTGAAGTTGAATTAAACCATCCCTCTTTTTCTGAACTAAACTCCAAGGGTTGGATGAATTTCTCAGCCCAACAGATTTTAATTTTAAAAATAAGTGACTCTTCCTACAGAGCTTTTACAAACTCATGTCCGCATCAAGGAGTCAGGAATAGTTGGTCGTATGATGAATCTGAAAGCAGGTTTGTTTGTGGAAGACATGGAAACTCTTATCCATCCGATTGTTCCTCATCAGGAACTACTGGAAATATTCTGGAATGTTATAATAGCGTTTTGTCTGGTCAAAAATTACAAATAACTAAATCTTGATTTTTGAGTCTAAAAATCATCGAGTTTATGGATTAATATTAATCCATTATCTAATATTTTTTTTACCAAATAATATTATGAGTCAAACTAAGGAAGACTTATTTAGTTTAATTGAAGAAAAAAAAGAATTAGATCAACTACTGCCAGAAAGAATGGTTTTTACTCAAAAGATACTTTGGGGGAAAAAAGGTGCTCTCAGAAAAACGAATTTGTCGCCCTTAAATATTGATATGAGAAAAAAAGAGCTTAAGGTAAGACGAGTAATGCTTAAAACCCATCAAATTATAGGTTATGCGACCTTATTTGCTATGATAGCTCAAGGTTTTATTGGGGGTAAATTATATAATGGAGATTATAAATTATATGATTTACATAAAAAAATGGGAAAGGCAATTAATATTGGTTATTTTACTGGAGCTGGATTATCATTATTTGCACCACCACCATTAATTAATAAAAAAGTCAAAGGGTTTAATTCAATCAAAGCCCATAAAATTCTTGCAACAATTCATTTTTCAGCTATGTTAGCTACAAATTATTTTTCTGATAGAGATAGGGGAGCACACAAGGCCTCTGCTTATGCTTTATTTGGCAGTTACGCCTCAGCTGTACTAGTTTTTAAATTTTGAACATGAAAAAAGTAACATTTGTTTTATATTTTTTGACATTGTCCCTAGCCTCTCAAGAACCTTCATCAATTAACTTTATGATTGATTCTAATAAATCATATGTTTCGTATGAAGGTAAACATATACTTCATGATTGGATTGGTGTAAATAAAAATATCAAAGGAGTGATAGTTACTGAAAATGGTGTTCCAAATAAAATTGCTGTCAGTGTTTCAGTTAAAGATTTTGACAGCGGAAATTCAGGAAGAGACTCTCATGCATTAGAATTAATTGAATCTTTGATTCATCCAAAAATCACATTCTTTAGTGATGAAATCAATCAAATTGATGAAACTATAAATCTTTTAGGAAAAATAAATTTTCATGGAATTGAAAAGCAGATTAGCGTCAATGGGAAAATAAATAAAGATGAATTTATTTCATTTAAAGGAGATTTTGTTTTGTCACCTTCAGATTTTGATGTCAAACTCCCAAGTTTTATGTTTTCAAAAATGGAAGATAATATTAAAATAAAGTATGAGCTCTTTTTTGAAAAAAATTAATTTAATAAAAAAAGCCCTCAATTTAGAGGGCTTTTTTTTAAAATCGTTATGGTAGATTATTTTGAATCAACAGCTAGTTGATAAACAACTAAACCAAATCCAATCTTGTTAATCGCATCACCTACGTTGTAGATAACATCCATGTCAAGTCCACCAAAAATGCCACTGTACCATCCTTCTGTACCAGCCATATATCCAATCGGATAAATAGCCCATCCAATAAGAACGAACTTACAGAGTGTTTTGTGAGCAGCTTGAACAGCTCCTCCGGCAGAAGCAGCTAGTTTAGATGCACCACCCATCCAGATTTCATATACTATAATAAAGTAAGCGATACCTGAGAAAAGACCCCATATTTGGGCTTGCGCAGGATAAACTGCTTCACCAAGGTAACCAGTTACAAGCATCACAATAGATAATAAAATCATTTTCCACATTAGAGACTTTGTAGCTCCTGCAGCTTTGAGTATTAAATAAAACTCAACGCACATTAATGGAACTGTAAGAATCCAATCTACATATCTAAAAAATGTAGGAGATTCGCCAAAAGCTGCCCAGTAATCTCTCATGTACCAGTAATGCACTGCCGCAATGAAAGTTATTAAACCAGACACAAGGATTGAAGTTCTCCACTTAGAATCAAATGAATTCATTGATAAAAAGAAAAAGGCAGAAGCAGCCATCATAGCCATACAACCTATAAAGAAAGTAAATCCAACATAATCAGTAGCCGCCATCTGTGTAGCGTCAACAAATAAATTTAAAATGTTCATATTAATTTTTTTTTAATGTTTGGAAGTCTAAATTTATAAAATTATTTGTAAATACAAAGAATCGATCTGAATAATTAACCCATACTTAATACATAACATGTTTTTAAGGATTAAAATTTTAGTCACTTCGTTAATAATTCTTTCTTATTACGTCCCTTTAATTAATATTCAGAATACCATTGCAATACTAATGATATTAACCATTGGCGTGCTTCACGGAGCATGTGACATAACTCTAATTAATCACAAAACAAATAATGTAACTAATAGAAAAAAAATAATATTTATTATTTTTTATTTATTTATCGCTTTTTTAGCGTTTCTAATAGTTTATAATCTGCCAATAATTGGTTTTATAGCCTTTTTACTAATTAGTAGTTACCATTTTGGCGAGCAACATTTCCATGAAACTATATCAAATTCAAAATTCAAATTTTTTCATTTCTTGGCATATGGTTTATTAATATTTATGTTAATGATATATAACAATAAAAGTTTTGTTATAAATGTCTTGAATGAAATATTGGATACTAATATTATTAACCTGCCATTTGATTTTTTTCTTTTCGCATCATTATTCCTAACTTTTTCATTTTGGGGCATTGATTATAAACAATTAAAATTTTCGATAATCCGAGAAATTTTCTACTTATCACTACTGTTCCTTCTATTTTACACCTCAAACCTAATAGTTTCATTTGCGGTATATTTTGTTTTATGGCATTCGATCCCTTCAATTCTGGATCAAATCAGTTTCCTCTACAATGAAATCTCAACTAAATCAATTCTATTATATCTAAAAAATAGTCGATTCTATTGGATAGTGTCAATTGTTGGATTACTATTTCTTTTTTATTATCAAAATTTAATAGGTGAGGATTTTTATAAAATCATATATTCATTTTCTGCTGCGGTAACTATACCACATATTTTCTTAATAAATAATATATTATCTCTGGATCATAAATAACACTATCATACTTTGTGCTTTAATTTTTTTTTTTAAATTACACTAATATTAAAAAACTGACTTAAAATGAAAGAAATAGAAATTTTAAATTATGCTCAACTAAACTTTATCCAGAACGGACTTTATATGCTTAGCTTCGCAGTTCTAATATTCATAACATTTAGATTAGTTAGGTTCCAAAGAGAGGCTAATTCCAATATTTTTGGTAAAGTATTAGTGACAATTTTCGGACTTTGCACTGTTTTTTTTGGATATAATGTTTTTTCCTATTTATATTCAAATCAATTAGCTCAATCATACAGGCTATCTGAGCTCAAGGCTACAGGAGTTGAACTTTCAAGTACGGCTCAGCAGTACCTTGACTTTACTGGATATACAGTTTCTGATGGATTACCACCATTTAGTCCCGAACCCGCAGCAATGATTTTCTTAGTTACATTTGCTATAATGATTATTGCAGGAACATGGACAAATCTATCAAAGGATTAGAATTGTTGAGTATATTAAAATTAAGATTAAAAAAACCTCATAATCAACTTAGGGGTTTTTACTTTATGATTGTTTTCTAATCTAACATAAACAACTTAGTTTGATAGATATAAAAAGTCCAGGAAGAATTTGTTTTTTTGGAGACCACCAAGACTACCTTGGTCTTCCAGTTATATCTGGAACAATTGACCGTTACGTATACATAAAGGCTTCTAAAATTGAGTCTAGTTTTTTTGAAATCAATCTTCTGGATTTTAATGAGTCACTAAAAATTGAGTTTAAGAATGATCCAAAAAAAATTGCACCATCTGATTATTTTAGAGCAGGACTTTACGTCTTAGAAAAAAATGGAATAATACCAAACCAAGGGTACCAAATTCAAATCAATGGAGATTTGCCTATTAATGCTGGTTTGTCAAGCTCATCTTCATTGGTTGTTGGCTGGATTAAATTTCTTGTAAAGGCTTTTGCAGTTGGAAGAAAAATAGATAATTTACAAATTGCTAAATGGGCTGTTGAAACTGAGGTGGATTTTTTTAATCAAGCAGGTGGAATTATGGATCAGTATACTATTTCTATTGGTGGTTTAATGATGATTGACACATCCAAAAAAACATACGAAAAACTTGAGGGTAGTTTAGGTCCATTATTAGTAATTGACTCTGGAGAATCAAAAAACACCCAAGGTGTTTTAAGTAACGCCAAAGTGAATGCACAAGAAGCCATAAAACATGTAAAAAAATCCAACAAAGATTTTGATTTAACAAAATCAAAAAAATCTGACTTTAGAAAATATTTAAATGAAATCCCAATCAAATATAGGAGTTATTGGGAGTCTACAATTTTGAACCATGAAATAACTAAAAATGCAATAAAGATTTTGACACGAGTAAATTCATCCAAAAGCAAGTTGGGAGAATTAATGAACTCTCATCAATATTTATTAAAAAATAATATTAAGAATACTCCAATTAAACTATCAAAACAGATGGATGAAGCAATAAATGCGGGAGCAATAGGTGCTAAAATTGTTGGTTCAGGAGGAGGGGGTTGTATGGTGGTGATGGTTGACGAAAAAAATATTTCCAAAGTAAAAAAAGCAATTTTAAGTTCAGGTGCCAAGGATGTATTCAAAGTAAACATAACAAACTAAATAATAAATAAATGAAAAACTTAATAATTATGGCTGCTGGGGCTTCATCTAGAATGAAAAAATCTCTAGACCAAGTTAACTTGTCATCAGAAGTCAGAGAGGTTGCGTATTCTCAGCATAAGTCTATGATACCAATAGATAAAAGTGGAAAAAGCCTGCTTTTTTATCTATGTGCTAATGCCAAAAAAGCAGGTTATGATTCTATCTATTTACTTACATCATCTAATAATAAATCTTTTTACGATTGGATTGAAAAATTTAATTCCACATCAGAGCTTGATGGGCTAAGATTTTTTATTGCAATTCAAAAAATCCCCAAAAACAGAGTAAAACCTCTTGGGACAGCTGACGGGATACAACAAGTTTTAGATCAATACCCAAAATTATTAGATCAGAGATTTACAGTTTGTAATGGAGATAATTTATACTCAATTGATGTACTTAGGACTTTATCTACCCATGAGAATTCTTCTCATGCAATTATTGCATATGATAGATCTTTTTTAAAATTTCCAGAAGAAAGAATAACTAAATTTGCATTAATGATTTTAGATAAAAATAATTATTTAAAAGATATTGTTGAAAAGCCACCTATTGAGACTCATGACTCTTTTAGAAATGAAAAGAATGAATTATTTGTGAGCATGAATATTTTTAATTTTAATGGTTCGACAATTTATAATTTTTTAGAAAATTGTCCCATAAACTCTGAAAGGGATGAAAAAGAGTTGCCAGAAGCAGTTAGAATGATTTTGAAACAAGAAGAAAAATCAGTTTTTACATATATAGTCAGGGAACATCTAAAAGATTTAACCTACGCTCAAGACATTAATAGTTTTTAACTTAATTACTCAAAAGAATCAAAAATAATTTGATTAACTAAATCGGCATGTTTTTCTATATGAACATGTTCGAATGTGCTTATGTCATATTGATGCTCTATGAGTCTTGTTAACATAAAAAAACTAGAGCAAGCCCCAAAAATTATACTAACGAAATTTGGTTGAGGTATTGCCGTAAATTTCGGATTAGTCGAGGCTTTATTGAGCGCACTTTGCCCTATAGTTGTTAAGGGACCAATTATTGAATTAATTAAATAGTCGGACCTCCAACTATTTTGACCCATTTCCATATATATAATTTTGTAGAAAGGAGGATTTTTAGCACAAAAATAAATTAGTTGTCTGGTATATGATCTTAGCATTGGGACACCTTCTATATCCTTCAGGTCAGACCTAATGGCTTCAAACTTTTCGACAATTAATTTTGAAAGGTAATCAATGGACCTCTTCCACAACTCTTCTTTATTGCTAAAGTGATAGCTTATTAGCGGATTTGTTACTCCAGTTTTTTCAGCAATAAACTTAAGCTGTGTTCCTTCAAAACCAAGATCAGAAAAATATTCAAGAGCTACAGAAAGTAAATTGTCCATATTAAGTTCTTGGGACAAACTAGGACGGCCTCTTTTTCTTTTATGTTGTGATTTTTTCAATTTAATTATTTTACGGTAAAATATATTAAAATCATCTTCAAATATAGATAAAAATTCATTTTAATCTTAGAAAGATCCACCTGCAGTGACTTTATTTTTAATATAATTAAATTACAATTAAATTATATTTTATTGTAAATTTGTTTAATAAATTTATTATTTAATGAAAGTTTTAGTTTGTATTAGTAATGTTCCCGACACAACATCAAAAATCAATTTTAGCAATGATGATACTACATTTGATACTAATGGAGTTCAATTCATTATCAATCCCAATGATGAATTTGGATTAACTCGAGCGATTTGGTTTCAACAAAAAAATCAAGCGACGGTTACGGTAGTTACTGTAGGGGATAGTTCTTCAGAGTCAATTTTAAGAAAATGTTTAGCTATTGGTGCGGATAAAGCGATAAGAGTTGACATCAAGCCTCAGGATGGTTTCTCTGCTGCACAAGAATTAAAAGCAATATGCTCAAATGACAAATATGATTTAATTATATGCGGAAGAGAATCTATTGATTATAATGGAGGTATGGTCCCTGGAATGTTAGCTCAGATGCTAGAAATTCCTTTTGTTACAAACTGTGTTTCATTGGATTTAGATCAAGATAAAATTATAGCTAAAAGAGAAATCGATGGTGGAATTGAAAAGGTTAGTTGTTCATTACCAATTGTAGTAGGTGGACAAAAAGGTTTAGTAGAAGAATCAGATCTTATTATTCCGAATATGCGGGGTATAATGCAAGCTCGACAAAAACCGTTAGAGATTTTGAAATCATGTAATTCCGAATCAAAATCAGAAATTAATATATTTCAAAAACCCCCCTTGAAAGAAGGTGTAAAGTTGGTAGATTCTGAAAACTTAGACGAACTAATTAGCCTTTTACATAATGAGGCTAATGTAATTTAAAAATTAAAGTATATGTCAATTATAGTTTATACAGAGTGTCAAAATGGAGAATTTAAAAAAAATGCATTTGAAGCATTGTCTTATGCCAAACAGATTTCAAATGATACAAAACAGGATCTTATTGCAATATCAATTAATGCTAAAGACCCATCTATTTTATCTAATTATGGTGCTGAAAAAATTATATCGATTAATGACCCTTCATTAGATCAATTTACAGCTCAAAATTATGCCAACATAATTTCTCAATATTCTAAAGAAGAGAATGTCAAAATCTTAGTTATGAGTTCCTCAGCAGACTCTAAGTATATAGCACCGTTAATAGCAGTACAACTAGATGCTGGATTAGCATCAAATGTAATATCAAAACCTTTAACTTATAAACCATTGAAAGTTAAGCGATCGTGCTTCACCAACAAGGCATATAATCACACTCAAATGAAAGGAGAAGTCAATATTATTTGTGTATCAAATAATTCCTTCGGTATAACTAAATTTAAAAGTGATCCCAAAATAGTAGTGGTACAAAAATTCTTAAAAGATGATAAAATTAAGGTTGAGTCAA
>MDTC01257318.1_pt1 | contig 11767 bp, 14 predicted proteins | sample 811181 | NCBI WGS metagenome assembly MDTC01 (sample SAMN05326644, study PRJNA326480) | marine metagenome | isolation source: seawater | place: Pacific Ocean: North | collected 2011
CCTACACATTCCAGTATCAAAATGAACTACAAGTTTCTGTTTATTTTTGTTAAATTTTAACCACTTTTTAAGTTGTGTGATTGTATTGATAACTGGTATTAAATTATATTTACGAAAAATTTTTTCTTCGCTTTTATTTAATCCATTTAAAACATTTATGGTTATTGATTTGAATTTTTTTCGTATAAATATTCCTTCATTAATATTAGCTACAAAAAATCTTTTACAACCAGATTTTATCAATTTATGAACTATTTTGTTATGACCTCCAAGACCATAGCTTGAAGCTTTAACAGTTCCGCACACTTCTGAGTTTCCACAATATTTTTTAATTAAATTATAGTTATGCTTAACAGCATTAAGGTTTATATCCAATGAAGGGGTTGAATATTTCATTTCTTATTAAGTGACTGGTATATAATTAAATTTTACAAAAGTAACTATTTTTAATTAGTAGCATCCTTGAATTTAGTAAATGCACTCTCAAATTCTAGCTTGATTACTCCTGTAGGACCATGCCTTTGCTTTCCGATAATAATTTCAGCCTCATTATGAATTTGACTCATCTTCTCCTGCCATTCCACATGTTCAGCTGTTCCTGCTTTCGGTTCTTGCTTTTCCAAATAATATTGTTCTCTGAATACAAACATAACTACATCTGCGTCCTGTTCTATTGATCCTGACTCTCTTAAGTCAGAGAGTTGTGGTTTTTTATCCTCTCTCTGTTCGACTTGTCTTGATAGTTGAGATAAAGCAAGTACTGGGACATCCAACTCTTTAGCTAATGCTTTTAATCCTTGAGTGATTTCTGCGATTTCTAAAACTCTACCCTCATTTCTATACCCAGATGATTTCATTAATTGGATATAATCTATAACTATTAGATCTAAACCTTCTTTTCTTTTTAGTCTTCTGGCTCTATTACTTAGCGCTGAGATAGTAATAGCAGGTGTATCATCAATATGCATAGGTAGCATTTCTAGATTTTTAGATGCTTCAATAAACCTCTCAAAATCATCTTGATTAATTTTTCCTCTTCTAATGTCATTGGATTTAATTCTAGATTGCTCAGCTAGAATTCTAGTGGATAATTGCTCTGATGACATTTCAAGGGAAAAAAAAGCAACTGAGGTTTTTAAATTATTTTTTTTTATATTTAATGATGCATTGAAAGCAATGTTTGTAGCGAGGGCTGTTTTTCCCATTGAAGGTCTTCCTGCTATTATAATTAAATCTTGTTTGTGTAATCCACCAAGTCTATCATCTAGGTCAGTCAGACCCGAAGGAACACCTACAATTCCTTGATCGTTTTTGTAAGCAGCAGTAGCCATATCTATAGTTTCTTTTAATGCGTCTTTGAAAGTAATAAAGCTTCTCTGAAATTCACCCCTCTCTGCAATTTCGAAAAGTTTTCTTTCAGTATTTTCTAAAATATTTGTTCCAGAAATTTCCAAGTCTTTATTTTTACTTTCTTCTAAAGTTTCTTCACTGATATTAATTAGCTGTCTTCTAATATATAAATCGGATAGCAGTTGAGAGTAAAATTTAATTTGATTTTTAGTAGTTGAAACTTTAGTAAGTTTAATAAGATAATCTATTCCCCCAATCTCTACTAATTCTTCTTTTGAATTAAAAAAATTTTTAATCGTTACAGGATTTGCCAAAAGACCTTTCGATATTAAGTTTGATATTATTTTATAGATCTTCTGATGGACAGGATCAAAAAAATAGTTTTCGTCTAACTGATCTGTTATTTCGTCAAAAATTTCATTATTAGCAAGTAATGATCCTATGATCGTTTGTTCAGCTTCAATATTTTTTGGTATTTGATTTTCCTTTGAAATATCTAAATTAACTAAGTTTGAACTCATATAAACTAAATATACTTATTCTAATTTTTTGTATTTTCAAAAATTTTATTTTATATGTGGAAAAGTTAGCAATTATTCTTTTGCCAAAATTTCGATTAAAACTTCAGATTGAACATCTGCGTGAAGATTTACTTTGAATTTGTATTCACCTTTTGACTTTATGCTTTTAGGTAATTCTATTTGCTCTGGTTTAATTTGAATTTTTGTTAAGTTAAGTAATTCGTTACAAATTTCTTTTATAGTAATGGAACCATATAAATTACCATTTTCCATCACTTCTTTAAAAATAGTAATTTTACAACCTTTTAGATTTTCAGCGCTTTGTTTTGCATTCTTTATCTCTAATTCATTTTTTTTATAATTTCAGCTTTTTTACTTTCGAAATGAGCAATATTTTCTTTAGTAGGTAATATTGCTTTTCCTTTTTTTAATAAAAAGTTTCTTCCAAAACCATCTTTTACATTTACTTTTTGGCCAACTGTACCAAGTTTTTTTATATTTTCTAAAAGAATGACTTTCATTGTTAATTTATTACATATGGTAGTAAGGCTAAAGCACGTGCTCTCTTAATTTCTCTTACTAATATCTTTTGTTTTGAGTGAGACACATTTGTTATTCTTGTTGGTAATATTTTTGCAGAGTCGGAAATATATTTTTTTAATAATTTAATGTTTTTATAATTTAGTTCCTCGTCACTTTTTTTTGCTAATGGACAGTTTTTTTTTCCTAACTGAGATATCTTTGAACCTAAACCAAGGCTATTTTTCTTTTTTGTTTGTTTTTTTCTCATTTTAATTTTTTTCTTTTGATAACTCAGAATCTTCTTTAGGTAAACTTTTTAGCTTTATAGATAAAAATTTAATGATTTTTTCATCAAATTTTTCAAAATTTTCTATTTCTTTAATACAGTCTTTGTCTCCTTCTAAATACAAATTTCTGTAATAACCCTTGTTATTTTTTTTTATTGGATATGCAAGATTTCTTAAACCCCAGTCCTCAGTTTTATGAATTTTGCCAGATGACTTATTAAGAATATCTCCAATCTTCTTTTCGATATTATCTATATCTTTTTTATTTGCTTCTGGTGCAGCAATATATGTATGTTCGTATATGTTCACAAATTTATTTTTTTATTTAAAAAAAAGGTTAAATATAAGAGTATTAATTTTTATTCAATAGATATATTCTTAAAAAATATGACTAAATCCATAGTTTTTCCAGGTCAAGGGTCGCAATATTTGGGTATGGGAAAGCATTTGTATGATAATTTTGATATATCTAAACGTGTCTTTCAAGAAGTTGATGACGCATTAGATTTTAAACTAACAGAAATTATATTTGGTGATGCTCCTGATAAATTAAATTTAACTGAAAACACACAGCCTGCAATTATGGCTGTTAGCATTGCTACTTTAGAAGCCTTAAAAAAAGAAAAAGGTATTAATATTAATGAGTTTAACTTTTGCGCAGGACATTCTTTAGGTGAGTACTCAGCATTAGTAGCCGCTAAATCGATTAAGCTATCAGATGCAGCAAAAATATTAAAAAAAAGAGGACAAGCAATGCAAAATGCGGTTCCAATTGGACAAGGTGCAATGGCAGCAATTTTAAATATTCAAGTTAAAGATTTAGATAAATTTATTGAAGAAACTAACTTTTTAACAGTTGAGATTTCAAATGATAATTGTCCTGGACAATGTGTGGTAAGTGGCAATAAAGAAGAAATAGATAATTTCGTAAATTTAATTAAAAATGAATTAAAAAAAAAAGCAATTTCTTTACCTGTCAGTGCACCTTTCCATTGTAAAATGATGAAGTCTGCTGCTGATGAATTGAAAAATTTTTTAAAACATTTTGAAATAAATGATCCTGCAATTCCCATTGTCTCGAATGTAAGCGTTTTACCAATTAAAAGCAGCAATGAAATAGAGCAGTTACTGATAAGTTGTGTTTATAATAGAGTAAGATGGAGAGAAACTATAGAATTCTTTTATAAAAATAACATTTTAGAATGTATAGAGTGTGGTCCAGGAAAAGCATTAACAAATATGTTTAAGAGATTTGAATTTGATATTAAATGTGTAAAATTAGATAATATGGAAGATTTAAAAAATTATGTATAATCTTGAAAATAAAAAAGTTATTATTACTGGTGGATCTAGAGGCATTGGATATTCAATTTTAAAAGAGTTTTATGAAAATAGCTCAGAAATTCTTACAATCGGTTCAAATTTACAAAATTTAGAAAATGTAAAAAAAGATTTCCCAAAAATAAAAATAAAACAATTAGATCTGAATAATAATTCAGATCTTATGAAAGTATTTCCAAAATTAATAGATGAGTTAGGTGGCATTGATGTATTAGTTAATAATGCTGGTATTACAAAAGATAATCTGACCTTAAGAATGAAAGAAGAGGAGTGGAGAGATGTTATAAATGTAAATTTAAATTCTGTTTTTTATTTGTGTCAATTTGCCATTAAGTCAATGATTAGAAAAAAGTCAGGAAACATAATTAATATTACCTCAGTTGTTGGTCACACCGGAAACGCTGGTCAAGCTAATTATACAGCATCAAAGGCTGGCATTATAGCTATGACTAAGTCGTTGGCTAAAGAGTATGCTAAAAAAAATATTAGATTGAACTGTGTTTCACCAGGGTTTATAGCGACGGATATGACCAAGGACCTCAAAGAAGAGTTTCAAAGTGAATTGTTAAAAAATATTCCAATAAACAGGCTTGGAAGCGGCAAAGATATTGCTAATGCAGTATTATTTTTAGCTTCAGATGAAGCATCCTATATAACTGGTGAAACAATACATGTTAATGGCGGGATGTATATGGCTTGATTAAGTCAAATTAATCATTTAAAGGATTTATTTAAACTAAAGGAGAATTTATGAGTGATGTTAGAGAAAAAGTAAAAAAAATAATCGTGGATCATCTGGGGGTTGATGCGGCAAAAGTTACAGATGAAGCAAGTTTTATAGATGACCTAGGCGCTGATAGTTTAGACACTGTAGAATTGGTAATGGCATTCGAAGAAGAATTCGGATCTGAAATTTCGGACAGCGAAGCAGAGAAAATTTTAACTGTTGGGGATGCTATAAAATTTATTGAAAGTAATTCTAAATAATTTCATTTAAGTTTTGGTTTTAAATAATAGTTTAATAATAATTATTTCTTCACCATCCGGTGTTGGGAAAACAACTATTACGAAGAAACTTTTAAAAAAAATTAATAAATCTTATTTGTCGGTTTCTTGTACAACACGACATCCAAGAAAAAATGAAATCAATAATGTTGATTATTTTTTTATTTCAAAAAAAAAATTTCTTAAATATAAAAAAGAAAAAAAATTTCTAGAGACTGCAAAAGTTCATAATAATTATTATGGAACTTTGAAGAGTGAATTAAGAAAACAAAATAAAAATAACAAAGTTATTTTATTAGATATTGATTGGCAGGGTGCAAGAAACTTACGAAGGAAAATTGAAAAAAATTGTTATTCTTTTTTCTTACTGCCTCCAAGTATTTCAACTTTGAAAAAAAGACTTTTTAAACGGCATCTTGATAATAAATCCTTAGCATTATCAAGATTATCATCTGCAAGAAAAGATCTTAAATATTGGAAGGAGTATGATTACGTTTATGTTAACGATAAACTAAACAAATGTGTAAATGAAATCTCAAAAAAAATTAATGACCTATTAACTGAAAACATTAATAAATCTAGGTTTAAAAAAATTATAAAAAAATTATATTTATAAAATATCACTCAATTTAAAAAAAATTTCTTTGTCAATATTTTCTGCACGTAAATTATAAAGATTTTCAAGATTATACTTTTCAATTTTGCTAACTGAAAAATTTCGTATTATTTTTTTTTTATTTATTTTTCTTCTTTCATTGAAAAAAATTCTTGTAATTTTTTCCAATTTGTCGAAGTTTTTCTTTTTAATTTTGTTAATTTTGTGAGGGATAAAATTTAATACCATAGCATCTACTTTTGGAATTGGAAAAAAATTATTTTTGGATACCAAAAGCTTCTTCTTTATTGAAAAAAAAGCATTACATATAATTGACAATCTTCCAAATTTTTTTGTATCTTTTTTTGCTATAATTCGTTCAGCTAATTCTTTTTGAAACATTAGAACCATATTATCAATGCAATTATACGAGTTCTGAATTTTGCACCATTTGATAACTAATTCAGACGATATATTAAATGGCAAATTTGAAATTATAGAAAAATTTTCATTATTAAAAAATTTTCTTTCATCTATTTTTAATGCATCTTCAAATATAATTTTATCAGAAATTTCATTTTTTAAATAAATATCACTCAAATCTTTATCAACTTCTACCCCCAAGAATTTCTTGGGTCGATTTGAAATAATAAATTTACTTAACGCAAGATTCCCTGTTCCAATTTCTAGGATATTTCGTTTTTTGATTTTTTCATTGAATAGAATTTTTTTAGAAATATTTTGATTTACAAGAAAATTTTGACCATATTTTTTTTTATACATTTATTTTTTTAGAGCAAAAATCTAAACATTTTAAAAAACTTTTGTTACTTATAGTTTTTTTTCCCTTTTTTAATAGGTTTTTAGCTGTCCCATGATCAGGAGACAGTCGTAAAATTTTTTTTCCTATCGTAATATTTATACCATCAAATTTATTTATAGTTTTAAAAGGAATCAAAACTTGATCATGATACATTCCTATAAAAACTTTATTTTTGTAATTTTCCATAAACGCGGTATCTGCTGAAATCGGACCTGAAATATTAATCTTTTTTTTCTTCATACTGTTTATAATTTTACTAAGAAGTTTTTTATCTTTAGTATTTTTATGAAAGTCAGAACTTGCATGCGGATTTAATCCAAGGATGACAATTTTAATTTTCTTATTTATTTTATTATAAAAATTCGTAACATTGTTGATACAATTTTTAATTTTTTTTTCGTTTATACTATTATCAACATTTTTTAGCTCTATATGTGTTGTAAGAGGACAAACTGAAAAACTTTTTTCATTATATAAAAGCATATTTTCATTCATCTTTTTATCTACATGATATGAAAAAAATTCTGTAAATCCTGGAAATTTTTTCTTAAGAAATTTTTTTTTGTTAAGTGGCATGTTTAGTATAAATGTTTTTTTTTTATTTTTGCAAATTTTAAGAGCTCTATTTGTTATAGATTTTAGATAGTTAAAAAAGTCATTTTTTTTAAGTTCTATATCTATGAATTTAAATTTTTTTTTATGGTGAAATATATTATATATTTTTATAAATTTCTTTTTTGATCCTATAAAATAAATTTTATTTACCCTAATTTTCAATAAATATTTATAAGATTGAATAATTATATTTTCGTTAATGCTGTCGTGATCTGTTAACAAAATACAAATTGAATTCATCTAATATTTTTTATTAAATATTTTCTTTTCACTTCATTATAAAATGTATTAGAAATAATGTTTATTTTTTTTGTTTTTTCAATTTTAATCATTTTTTCTTTATTTTTTATATCTATATTTTTATTTTTTATATTTTCTTCTATCTCATTCATATTAATCTCTAATTTTCTAGAAAACAAAATAGTAATTAATTTGTTCCATCTCATATTAATTTCAACTTTATTAAACATATATTTTTTAACTTTATTTTGATCGATTTCATTTAATTGATAGTTAATTAATATTTGATTTACTCTTTTATTTACAGCTTTTTTGCTTACATTTATATTATTTTTATCTACTTCAATCTCTTTAATTTTTTCCTCAACTAGTTTTTTTAGTAAAATTCTTTTTTCAGCATCATTTAATAATTTCTTTTTTAAAATTTGATTGACTCTTATTTCTTTAATTAAATCAACATTGGTTATTGAATGGCTATCTACATGTACGATAGATTTAATTTCATCAGCGTTTGCAGTATAAAAAAAAAAAATTGAAAATATTATTATGATTATTTTCATATTAATTAATAAATTCAGTCAAATCTGGACCTAAACTATCAGCGAATGGTTTAATCGTAATTCCAAATATTAATGATTTTGTGTTTTTTAAATCTTTGTCAGAATAAAATTCTCTAGAATATGTCAAAGAGCTTATAATACAGTCATTTTCAAAATTAAATGAAAATCGATTATATTCAGTCGAATCTGTTATTAAATTTCTTTTATTTTGAAATTTAAAATAATAGTTTTTTGAAAATACCTTTCCAAGTTCTAATGTCCCATATTTCTCATTTCCAATATGTCTTGTTTTTTCATCAAAAACTATATTTGCAGAAAATCCATTATAAATCCCTTTAAAGTAAACATTATTTCTAAATGTGTCTGAAAAATTATTATTTAAATTATATTTATAATTTATACTAAGCATATTTTGATTAAAGTTTTTTAAAAAAGTTAATTTGTTATCTATGTTTTCCTCATACTTTTGAATTTTATCGCCAAAAATACTAAAGTTAAAATTTCCAACAAAGTCTGATGTTTTGTTGTTCAAAGAAGATTTTATGGGCAAAGCATCCTCTTTACTATTTCTTATGACCTGACCGAGACTGAATTTTGTTGAATAGAGTTTATTTGTAGAATTTAATTTATTTTTATTGATCATGTATTCTAACCCATAACCGGCGCTACCGCCAGTTTCTAGTGTGTCCGTATCGTTTGTTCTGTTCATAGCAAATACGTCTGAATAATCTAGGATCTTATTTTGGTCTCTTGCATTTTGCATCTTACCTGTCGTATATTTCAAAAAAATTCTCGGTGTGATTGACTGATAAGAATTTTTAGCAATTTTAATAAGAGGTAGCTTATTGTCTGATGCAATAGTAAAATTATTATTAATATTTAAATCGTCCTCTAGACCTACAACATTATCATTATAAATATTCTTATTAAATAGTGATAATTTTAACGATGAACCAATGCCAGTTTTTTTAATAACATATTGCTGTCCAGATAAAGATAAATTATTTTTTACTTTAAATTGTTTCTGTGTTTTCTCAAATTTTTTCCCTTGAAAATAACTATTAAAATTTACATTATAAAAGGTATTTTTTCGTGAATTAATTGAGAATATACCGTCCGGCAAAAAATATGTATATTTTGAACTATCATTAATATCTAGATTTTCATAAATACCTGTTTTTAGATCTAATCTTTTATTTTTATCATAGGATTGAATCCTTAAAACATTCTCTAACGTTCTGATATCTTCTTTAAATAATCTTGTATTTAATTTATTTACCTTAAGATAATTTTCTTGAGATACTCTTTGAATTTTTAAATTAATGTCATTGTTTTTGAAAATTAAATTTTTTTGTGTACCGGTATAGTCAGCAAAAAAATAATTTCTAGAACCCTCAGTCCTTCCCTCTTGATCAATTCTTTTGTATCCCTTTGTATAACTGGTTTCTGTATTTAAAAACCCATACTTAAAGGCTTGCCTATAACTTGTATTGAATATATGGTTTTCGTCAAAATAATAAATTGGTGTAATAGTTAAATCTTTGTCTTTGCCAAGTTCAATAAAGTAGGGTGTCTTTATTGTTCTTCCCAAATTTTCAATTGTTTTAATGACTGGAGGTAAAAAACCATTTCTTCTTTTAACGGATGGATCAGGATGAGATATATAGGGTGTATATAAAATTGGTAATTTTTTAAGTTTAAAAAAAGCATGTTTGTGTGTAACTGTTTTTTTATTTTTGTCGTGAATAATTTTTTTACTTTTCAATGACCAAGCAGGACAAAATTCACCTTTAGCATTTTTAATTTTGGAGCATGACGTAAACTCACCATCATCCAATTTTACTAATTTTTTTTTATTATCAAGCCTACCACTTTTGGACTGTAAATATGAACCATCAGAAGTTTTAGCAATTATTTTTTTTCCTTCACCTTTTTCTTCAATTTCATTGTATATAAAGCTTTTAAAAAAAAATTTATTTTTATCTTGATCAGTAAAAACTACATTTCCTTTTGCATTAATTATTTTTGAATTAACATTATATGAAAATTTATTCGCAGTTAACGTTTTATTATTATCAATAAATTTTGAATTTCCAAAAGTTTGTATTAAACCCTTATTTTTTAAATAGATAATTTTATTTGCAAATATTTTTTTCCCTTCTTGATTTTTTGCAGATGCGTTTCCCTCAGCAATAATTTTATTTTCTGCATTTTTATAATTTACTTTTTCTGCTTTTATCTCAAATTCACTAGCGAATGTATTGCTAAATATTAAACTTAACAAAAAAATTATAGAAAGTTTTGTAAATAATTTGGTTTCAAATTTATTCATCACTTCTTAATAAACTATAGGTTGAAAATGTCATAATCAATATCACTGGCATCCAAACTGACAAAACCAAAGGTATTTTGCCACTTTTTCCGAAAGCAATTGATAAATCGGCAAGAAAATAAACAATAATTCCCGTCAATATTCCAAAAAATGCATAGAGGAAATTATTAAAAGTGTAATTTGTTTTTATCGTAAATATTGTAGAAAGAATAATCATAGAAAATAACAACAATGGTAAAGATAAATATTTGTTTAATTTAATTACCAACTCTTGACCATAATATCCTCTTTGCCTAATTTCTTGTAATTCATAAAATATATTCCATATTGAAAATACATCTGAATTATTAAAAAAACTTTTTAATTTATCCAAGTCTATTTGACTATAATATTTATAATTTTTTGAAATTTTGTTTTCATTTAATAAATTTTGATTTACATTATCGATTGTCCAAACTTTACCTCTTATTGTCACATTATCTCCATCTATTCTTCCTGAAAATTCATTATTATTAAAAACGAAAATAGAAATATTTTTTAAATTCTTAAAGTTTTCTTTTTTAATAATATCTGCTCTGATTATATTAATTTTATCATCTTTATTTTCCTTAATCCAGATTCCTGTATCGCTCATGATAATTAAGTTTTCATTTGCTGAATATTTAGTTTTCACAGTTTCATAATATTTAGATAATTCTGATGTGATTGGGGACAGCACTAATACAATCAATATTCCTAAAAAAAGTGAAAAAATTCCAGGTACTAGAGTTATAAAGTTTTTTGAAAAACCAGACAGACTCATTGGTGTAATTTCATTATTTCTTAAAAATTTTACATAAAAAAATATTCCAGAAAATAAAAATATAAAGGGAGATAAATTTATAATTAGTGTTGGAGATTTTATTAAACTTAGTATTAAAGTCTTAATAAAAAAATTATCAGTTATTTCTTTGTCTTTGAAAAATAAAATTTCATCAATATAGGTTATAAATAAAATCAAAGAAGAAAATATAATCGTAAATATTAGTAATGAAAAAGAAAATTCTTTTATTAGATATTTAATTAAAAGATGGGGAGTATATCTTTTCATAATTTACTTTCTCCTTTAATAAATTTAAAAAAAACAATATTTATAAGTATGAAGAAAATTGCGAGCGAAAAAATATATATCATGGTATAATTAATATTTTTTCCACTTAGATTTAGCATTATTTGATTAATAATCAAAAGACTTACAGACAAAATATAAATAGTTGCCTTAAGTTTTTTTAAATTGATTTTATCATTATTTGCAAAAAGTAAAAAACATATCAGAGTTGATATAATTAATATTAAAAATGGTTTTATTAACCTAGAATTAATTTCTACACGTAAGTCATTTCGATTTTTAATTGTTATGTTTTCATTTTTTAATCTTTCAAATAACCAATTTATTTGTCTCTCTGTAAATTTTGGATAGCTTGTGTTTCTAAGCTGATATTTTGAAAAATCAAAAATAGTACTGTTAAAATTTATAACATTAATTTTTTCATTATTCTTTTCTTGAGAGGTTCCATTAAAAAGTTCTAAATATGAA
>MDTC01265400.1_pt1 | contig 11767 bp, 10 predicted proteins | sample 811181 | NCBI WGS metagenome assembly MDTC01 (sample SAMN05326644, study PRJNA326480) | marine metagenome | isolation source: seawater | place: Pacific Ocean: North | collected 2011
AATGGATACCCTGAATCGTTGAGCAGCAATTGGGAAATTCTCTCTGGTGACACGGGCGAGCGTGGTGCGACTGGCTTACAAGGAACCCGTGGACAGCGCGGTTTTAATGGTACCGTTGGCGCGCGTGGAGAGCGTGGTGTGACGGGAGGTGAGGGAGCCAAGGGAGAGCGTGGTGAGACAGGAAGGAATGGGACGGATGGAAAAGACGGAGACCGTGGGGAGCGTGGCGCAACTGGAAGTCAGGGAGAGCGTGGTGAAACAGGAAGGAGTAACTTTAGGGGCATCTATAACATAAACTTAAATGCAGACTATGAGAGAGGGGACATCGTAACATACAACGAAGACCTCTATGCGCTCATAGAAGAAGAGTCTGGTGGTGTCCCGGGTTCCAGTAGCTCGTGGTTGTCGCTGAAGGGCGTGCCAGGCTTGGATGGCGTAGACGAAGGCATTGCTCTTGGTTGGATTATTTTAGTAGGATTTGCATGCGCTTTGATTGTCACCGGTGTTTTCTTTCTTATTTATTACTTTTTAGTACGAGAAAGGGGGGACCCGATGGCTCGGCAAGATATTTACAAAATGGCTGCTGTTAGAGGAAACACGTATTACGCTATTGATTAATAATTTAAAACTTCTAAGGCTTTCTTCATATCATTCATTTCTGCATCTGGGAGGAATTGTTCCATGGTAGCATAAAAATTTGTACCTTGAAATGTAACGAAGGGAAACAAATAATCCTTATGAGGCATCGCAATCCGGTCTGAAAATGACACGCAAATTTCACCATCGGTTATAGGCAGGTAAACATATTCTCGGGTCGAAAGAAAGTACGCACCATCGCCATATTGAAAACTGATGCCGTTGACATCGCCAGCTTCATTGTTGCGTACTGTTGCCACACCAAACAGTTCCAGTTCAACATTTTCGTGTATGTTTTGTTCTTCGTACAGCTTCACAGCAGTCATTGTGCACGGGTTGTTAACGGAATTTTTACCGGCCATCTTAAACTCAATGGCCGTTAAATCAAAAAAAAATACATCTTCCCCTTTTTTGTGAAAGCCGCGCCCCCACGCTCCAAGAAAACGAAGTGGCATGATTAAAAGAAATACTGTTTGCGTTTTTGTTCAGCGAGACTAAGGTTGGATGGTTTCTCTAATTTTTTCTTTTCTGTCGTGCTCGCCATTGCTTTGACTTGAAATTGGGTCTCAACAGACTTACGTATTTTTTGAATTTTACTACTCAAGAACGCCACAGCATTAGGGTCTAATTCTTCTATTCCTTCTAATTCACGAATCAATGCTACAAGCTGTAAATCTATGTGCTCTGTGCTATCGCCTGCTGATGCCATAGTAACTACTTACATAGGTATTTTAGCATCGTATATAGCACATATTTTACTACAGAATTCTAAGCAAGAGCTTTAAAGTGTTGCCTGAGGCCTCTGTAATACTTTCTTCTTCTACATTTTATGTTAGGCAACTCCCCGAAGAAATGGAATAATTCTGCGTCGCTATACGAGTCGTATGTTCTTCTTTTTTCTATCGTACAAGGACCCTGCTCCCGGAAAATGGAACGACAAAACATGCATGTATGTCCTGATAGCGTTTGTCTGTACTTATAATCACATTCCATGCACCAACCATGATTGCATGCTGTTGTTATGAACGATGCTCTGTCCTCTAGACAAATCGGGCAATTTTTCATCAGGAGTGATTTATTTTATTTTATACAGATTGATATATTAGAAATCGAACACAAGTACAAAATAAATAGGAAGAAGCGAGACCAAGCGAAAAGAATGAATCGCGAAGATGATACTGCTATAAAGGAATTAGCAAGGGAGAAGGCGAAAGAGAAAGCTAGAAAAAAGCGAGCGGATGAAAAAATAAACAATATTTATAAGCAGACAAATGTTGCCTATCAAAAAAAAATCAATTCTACTAGGAAAGATTACGGGCTAGAAAAACAGAAAATCCAGAAGCCTCTGTCTGGCTTCTTTAAGCAGCAGTGACCGTAAGTCCGCGATGTGTTGTTCCCTTGGCTTGTCTTCTACCCAGTTTAAACTTGCGTATGTAATACCTTAAACCAGCATATTCTTGTTTCCAGTAGGTACCACACACGCCCTCTTGCCTCGAGCTTATATTTCTTATGCTATTTGCATGATTAATTGCATCGGTATGGTTTAAGTATACACCAACAACTTTGGTTTCGGAAGTATAGAATTCAGTATCTGCGTAAAGGAAATAAATCCACTTGTCGTTTGTTTCTTCCATATTTTTAGTATAAAGCAAAGTCTATTATAAAGTAGTTATAAAGATATATATGCCGTCAAAAAAGAAAAAAAGTAAATCTTACAAGGCCATAATGGCAGAAATATTAAAGCCCGCCAAACCCTCGTCTCCCCCACAAGTAAAAGTTATTGGTAGTGTTGCACCCCAACAAGTGCCAAAGATTTAGTAAAAACTGAGGCGTTTTTTTGTAAAGTTTGGCAAAGGGCTTAACAAGACGTCCTTTTGGTAGTAACAGGCACCCTCGTCTTCAAAAAACACATGCCACTCCGCACGTATTTTATTGTCTGGGTGGCACCAGTATTTCTGAGAGGTGGCTGGCGTAAAGCTTCCGTTCGAACGAGGGCATAGAAAATGATAAGGTGTGTGCGACCTATCATACAGAAGCGTGCGTTGTTCTTCCTTGCTTAACTGAATGATAGAGGCTATCATTCTGCTGAAGCAGTGCATGTTTTTTTTGCAGTAGACGTACAGGCGGCGAGGGTATTGATCATATGGTATCATCTTTTGATCCATCGCACCGCGTTTTTCGCAGAACATGCAAACGCTCATGTTAATCATGGTAGCACGGGGCACGACCTCTTCCTCTTCTGTGATAGGTGGAAAGGCAAGAGAAGCCTTCGTTATTAATTGAAACAGGTCAGTGGACAAGAGTCTTATTTTCAAGAATTCTTTTACCGACAGACAGAGCAAGATGTGCTTGTACACTATTTCAGGTGGTATAGAAACAAAGGAATTCATTTAAACGACTTGGCTAATTACTTTTAATTAAAAATCACATTCTAAATTAAAGTCGTGAGCTTCTTCTTCTACACCGACCCCGGCTTTGGAATACTCCCCGACGCGCTTTTCAAACTGAAATTGTATAATGTGTTAGTTAATGGATTTATTAAAGGAAGGTAGTGAAAATTGACTTACAAAGTTAGTTTTGCCTTGCAACGATATCAAGGCCATCCAATCAAACGGATTGGATGCGTTGTACAATTTTTCAACTCCAAAGGCGACCAACAACCTGTCAGCGCAATACTCAATGTATTCGCACATCAAGGTGGAATTCATCCCTATCAGTTCGACAGGCAATGATTTAGATACGAAATGTTTTTCGATTTTTGTGCACTCTTCGATAATTTCGTGAATGCGTTGTTGAGGGAGTTTATTTATCAAGTGGTCCTTGTACAGCAAGCACGCGAAATCACAGTGCAAGCCTTCATCACGCGAAATTAGTTCGTTCGAAAAACACAAGCCGGGCATCAACCCCCGCTTCTTTAACCAGAACACGGCACAAAACGATCCGGAAAAGAAGATGCCTTCGCATGCGGCGAATGCAACCAGTCTCTCAGAAAACGACGCATTTTCGGATGCCGTCCACCGAAGACACCAATTCGCCTTTTGTGCAACTGCCTCATTGTTTTCAATAGCGTTGAAAAGTTTCTTTTTCTCCTGATTATCAGTAATGTACTTGTCAATAAGAAGAGAGTATACTTCTGCGTGGATGTTTTCAATGGCTATCTGGAACCCGTAGAAGCACCTTGCCTCCGGCAGTTGGACTTCGTTCGAGAAGTTCATCAACAGGTTCTCGTTTACAATACCGTCAGAGACTGCGAAAAAGGACAAGACGGACTTCAAAAAGAACCTTTCGTTTTCTGACAAATTCTCCCAATCCTTTCGGTCTTGGGACAAGTCCAGCTCTTCCGCAGTCCAGAACGAGGCTTCAGCTTTTTTGTACATTTGCCAAATATCGTGGTGTTGGATCGGGAACAAAACGAATCGTTTCGGGTTTTCTGTCAAAAGTGGTTCCGGCTCCAGTTCAGCCTCGCCTTTTTCTTCCTTGCACTCCCTGTCTTCCGTTGTAACATTCGTCACGCTGGTAGGAGAAGAACTTTTCTCCGGGAGCAGTGCTTTAGTGTGAATGATGCTATTTCCATGTTGTAATATTTCCATGATCGAGGGCAAGCGTAGGAGATTTGTGTTCAAAAGATATATAGACGAATTGATAGATTTACTTGTCAGAAATCCGATATTTGTTTTTTTTATGCTGTGTCTATTTCCATCGTAATTGTTTCTTTAATTGTACAGGGAAACAGAAAAGCAAGACTAAGTTCCGTAAGACTCCTATGTTGTAAGACGGTTCCTTTCGGTACGTAAAGCAGGTCCCCGCTTCCAATTTTGTCTGCGTAGTAGGGTATTTCTGAAGCAAACAGATCAATATTTCCGTTGTACTGCATCAGAAGTCTATATTCTTGGACTCCTGAAGACACATAAATACATCTATCTTCCTCCAAATACGCTGCTGGTGTTTCTATGCTACCCTTTGCTAGAGATAAGAATAGCATGTCTTTTTCTGCATCAAAGAAAGGAAAATCAATTAAATTGTAAAAATCCTTACATAATTTTTTTTCGTGTACACCATAGCAGTCTGGTCCACATGGCATTAAGGCACCTTTCATCGTAGTCTCTTCTCCTATCATATTTGGCAATCTAGCCAGGCTGGTAGTATCTTTCTGACACAAGGAAAATATTTGCTTGCTTGCATTCAGAAAGTGTTTTTTTGTGTTTCTCATCACCACCGGTCGTTTTCTGTAATATTTGTCGCGAAACAAAGGCATATCCATCTTTTCCATGTGTTGTATGGTTGTAGTGTAGGAGCTTACTTGAGCCACAGGAAAAAAAATAAAAAATAAAAAGTAAAATACAGGCAATAGCATTGTAAATCAATCAAAAACTTTTTTGAATGTCTGTGCGTGTTCTGATGCTGTGCTTATATAATAAAATTTGAATTTATATATTTTCTTACCACAATCGCTACCACAATCGCTACCACATCAAAATTATAGATTTATTATTAACAGTACCATAGCATTAAGATGAAAAAAAGTCGGGCTTTATTTTTTTAAAATAAATTCGGAGCAAGTGGAATAATTTCAAGAAACCCGTGCACATTCTCCGTAGTGCAATAAAAGAACGATTTTTTAAAAAAAAGAAACAAATTAAAATTGAAAGCAATTTATCAAAGTATTCAACAATCTATATTACTCACGTTTCAATTATAGTATCAACGGACGATGCCTTCATGCTTAAGCAAATTACCAATAATCGATTCAACGGACAGGGTAAATACCGGTAATGCAAATCCGGTGAACATGGCCAAGTTGATCCCCCAAGCCAATATGGTGGAGTTCTCGCGTCATTTTAAATCAAAGGCGTTTTTGGACTTACTTCGGGCTGGCAACACGGAGCCTGTCACCCCAGAGATAAATGCGATATTGGAAGCAGTCGATAAGTACAGCCCCGAGGAATTGTCAAAAGGCGTCGCGGGGGATAACATAAAGGTACTTCGAGGAATTAATCCAATTGACGGCTATTCAAGCACTCATGAGCAAGTCGCGTGCAAGGGGGTATGCAAGTCCCCTCTAAGTCAGCCGAACGACTTGTTTCACTTGAGTCTTCACATTGCAGAACAATTGATAAAAGCTGCGCGAGCAACCGTCCCGGTGGGGCAAGAAATGACCGAGAACCCCGAAGAGGTGGAATCAATTGAACCGAATATCAGGTGCCCTCATGGTCATGCCAATCACGCAAGTGGTGGCTGTTACTGCCGGACGGATAGCTCAGAAGCAATTGACGGTTTGTCAGGGCAAGAGTTGGAAGACTTTAATGGCCTGTCGATTGAAGGCCAGAAGTCTATGCTCCGATCGCTTCAGGTACCTTTCCGCGAACCCAGTGGGAGACCGGAAGAGCCACCTCTTATTTTTCTGCAATGGATTCCAATGAAGAAAGAGCTGGAAACGGAGACGTATCCTATCCCACTAGCATGGCGGATGATTTTTGTTATCCCGCCTTCTTCTACCATTAATTTTGGCAGGGTTGTCCAAGAGATGATTTGCGAACACAGCTCAAAGAAGCGAAAGAACATACGAACCATTTCGAATCAATATACCAAATATGCGTACCACCTCAACAGCCGCGAAAGTTTTCTTCATCTACTTGGTCAAGTGATGTGGGGCATGAAAGAGCAATATACCAACCGAATGGTCAACAAAGAACATCCAGATATTTGCTCTTCCGATGAAAACTTTGTGAAGGGTGTCAACGACATCTTATGCCTTAAGAAAGACACAATGGCTGTCGTGGCTTCTCTCTCCGCTGTAGACAGAAAAAACAAATCCTTTAAAGATATACTTCACAAAAACACCGCAGATTACGCGTGGGATTTACAGCACCTGTTTCGTCAAGACGAGGAAGGCACGGAGCTTTTCTCTCCTTCTCTGAAATCACAGCAGTGGATGGTTCATTTGACTTCTGACTTGTTGATGAAAAAAAACGGCATATCCCCGTACGTAAAGAAATATAATCACTGGCACCAAAAGGAGCACTTAGAGTATTTTCGAAAACGCTACAACGTTGAAACCAGTGCGGAACAGGAGAAGCCAATACGAAGCAGTTTTGGGGCACCAACCAATGGGATCTTGCGAAATCCACAAACCCACAACAGTGAATTGGCTTCTCTGTCTCAACAAGATTTATACCAACACGAGGATCCCGAGATTGCAAATAGATTGAAACAATCGACAAAACAATGGTACGATGGCCAAGAAGGTGCAGGTCTCAATATAATGCGAGCGCAACAGAGAGTGAATTTGCAAATCCTTGAACAAAAGTTCTCTAAAACCACCTCGAACGCGGAAAGGAGAAAACTCCGCGATGAGCACATTGAGGACAGCTGTGCACTTTTGAAACGTTTCAGTAAACGGTCCGATTTGTTCAGTTCGACAAAGGGAGCGTTTCGACACATGGAAGTTCTTGCGCATCGATCCGAAGATCACGGGAATATCGGGACGGCTTGGAACCCTTTGATTATGGGGTTTAATAAAGACATTTCTCCTGCACTCGGTATAGGAGACATGTTTGTCGCAGAACTTTTTCATGTGGCAGAATCGCTCTTCTATGTCTCGACACACACTGGCATACTCTATTTCTGTTTTGTTTGCACAGCAGATGGATGGTGTACACGGCTTAACAAGAACCATTGGATCTTTTGTGGGGCACCCGATGGTGGCAAGAGCTACACCTCAAACCAGTGCAAGGATCTGATGTTGATCCCCGCCTCCATCCTGATGAAAACGAAGCAAAGCAGCGCGGCATTGGATGATTTAGACGTCATGGACTTCAGAGAGTTAATGGAGGAAGCTGACATGGAATTATGGGACAAAAACCCTAAACACGCCAGAAAGCAAGACGAAGAGAAAAATCGCCTTACCTCTGGCCAAAGCACTGCTGTGAAAAAGCAACAATTTAAAGATCCCTATGATGAAATCGTTCGGTGGAAGACCATGCAAATTATTACTATTCAAAACAGGCAAATAGGCTGCTCCACAAACGAGACAGAATTATCCTCGAAATGCAATTTGGCAATGCTTTCTAGAATCCCAAAGAAAGAAATAAATATAATGAAGCGAACGAAAGGGAGGAGAGGGGTCTCGGAAATGAATTCCGCCAAAGCACAAGCAGGTGTAGAGAAGAAACGTCGAACGGACCAATACGCGGCTAAGTACCAGTATTACGACGCCCTAAGGTTTCTGATATACAAGGCCATCAATTTAGGAATTTTGGTGAATCCAGAAAAGGTTATCTTTGACCTGACCTTGGACAAACTAAAGAAATACCTGAAAGAAAAAGGTGTTTCGATAGCAAGTCGTACGGAAGATAGGATCTATGGAAAAGCCGTGAGTATTATGATGATTCGAATAATAGCCACCTTGTTCGAATTTCCAAAAGAAGAATCGAAATTGATTATCGGGGCTATTCCCTTTGATTCGGACGTGGATTCGTGGAAAGTGATGGACAAAGAATTCTTAAAAAATTTGAGGGTGCACGATGACGATTTACAGACAATTCTCGATAATTTACATCTGAAGGATCACTTTGAAAACATTCGTTTTGTAGACAAGCATAATCAGATTAAGAAAACCTTGTTTGTTAATGTTGGAAAAGAAAAAGCGTTTGATGGTAACAAACCTGTCCTTAATTTACGCACACTTCAAGTGTCACGCCGAGGGGCTATCAACCTCGATCTGCCTGAAAATGCACTAGGTGCGTTTTACAAACAATGGGTCAGTATTGGTCACAATAATTTCACCGAATTTATAAAGAAGGTCTCGCCGATGCTTGTCATAGCCCAAGAGGACTGTTGCAAAGCAATTTACCACAGTCGCAGTGAGTTTGCCCCTGATAAGACTGTTCTGTTCGAAAAGAATATCCTTCGCTTGGGCATTAATATTTTGCAATCGGATGCTTTGAGGAAAGCAAAAGATGACAAGAAGAAGAGAAACATGTTCAGACGATACAAAGTAAATGTGGGGGACAATAGCGAATTCTCCACTGATTATGGTTACATTGACGCTGGGACATTGGACAACATTGTTTCCAGTAGCCAGAATCAGAAGAACTTAAAGGAGCCTTCGTCGGCTTACCCAGAAGGCTTTGAAGTATATCTCGACAGAAAGACGATGCGTGAATTACTAATCAACATGTCCAAAAGACAGTGTTCACTTGGCTACGTGCCTATTTCAGCCGGCCGTATTACGGACGGAACAAACAACAAAGAACCCGAGTTTTTTGGAGGAATGTTAAAATTAAAAGAAGGTGTCTTGCCAGAGAAATTCGATCAAATTGGCCCGACCGGTTTTACCTCCTCTTGGGGCGATGCTCCCGTTCCTCAGACATTTTCAAGGAAAACACTGGCGGAGAAGGAAGATTTAGGGAAGGCGATGTATGCTCGACGTCAGAGGGAGCACCCAAACGGTGCTAGGAGAGAAACTCGGAAGACAGTAGTCGTTCAAAACAGGCCTCGAAAGATTCTTCAGATTTCAACAACAAATGATAAAATTACAGGATCATCAAAAGTTTTTATCAACACTTGTTGGATAGAAGAGAATTTTCACAAACGGAATACACCCCTCGAGGAAATGGGCTTGATCGAATTCTTTTCCACGCTTGGATTCAAGCACGATGGCATCAAAATATCCAAAGAAACATCGGAGCGTTTAATTGCAGAAAAGAAACAGGAATTTGTTGATGCAAAACACCCAGAAGACAAGAAGGCATTCTACAAAAAACAGCTTGATTATGATGTCGCTCGAATCAAAGGACTGGTTGCAAAAGAAGGAGAACCTATTGGCAAATTAGTGTTACTTGCGGAACCTTTCCTAGGCCACGGCATGGATAATAAGGGCAATAAAAAATTGAGGTGTTGTCAGCCGCCAATCTCACACTCGGTGACAATCCCCCACTCGGAAGAAGAGCTTTCCACGGAATCTGCAAATATTCCTTCCTCTCATGCTGGAAATATACTTAAACTTTCGAAGGCAGACACCAAACGAACTTTTACTAAGATTCAGATGCCCTTAGACGCTCTCGCATTTATGATGCATTTGTCACAGCTTTGTTACTTGCCTGATGGGGCAACGGAAAAAAATTTTCTTGCCCTTTATAACTATAATTATCAATGCAATGGAAGGTGGCTGTATCCGTATCGGTTTGCATGCCCACGAGAGATGAGGCGAATGGTCCACGCTGGTTTGAAGCCGAGTGACTACGAATTTCCAGCATTTTATCCTCACACAGCCGCTTGGAGCGAAGAGCTTCAGTACAACTGTAGGAGGGTGGAGACTGCGGATGGTACTGTAAAGTGGGTACCATACAATGCCGAAATGGAGACTCAGGCGGTAAATCAAAGCCTACCAAAGGGTATTTTGGACCAGCTACAACAACTATTCGGTCATGTTCCTTCTCCCATAGCACAACCAGAGGCTGTTGGCTTGGAAGAAGAAGCGCGGGATGCTGTCGAACGATCGCTGGAACAGCGCACGGAGGAGATAGTCATCATCGACGACGAGACGCACGACAGCGACGTCGATGAAAGTCCAGAAAAACGCCCGCGCCACAATTCAACAGAGCGCGTCTGGACAGATGCCGATATCCAAAATGTGATACAAAACAGCAGCATGGACCATAGTGGGTGGGATGACAATGAACTTGAAAGGACAAGGCGTCAAATATCGGCAGCAAATGAAAGAGTCCACGATGCAGACAGAGATCCAATGCAGAGTCTGTTTGGGGAACAGGACGGAGACGACGAGGGACAAAGCTGGGAAGAGCTAGATCTTCAGGCAACTATAGCAGATGCCGAAGCAGAGAAGCGACGAAGGGAAGTACAGTCTTCGCTGATCATGCAAGTTGAAGAAGGCGGCGACGACTACTAGGGCAAAATACCTTTGGGTTTATTTCGTATATAACAAATGCGATAATTAGCTAAAAAGGCCGCCAAATGATTTCCTCGGCAATATGTCGTTGCCTTAACAAAAACTTAAAGGGTAACCCCTTTGTCGGTAACATGCAATACAAGGGGACAGCCGCTTCTCCGGTAGCTATTTATTCTTCACCTTATGTGGGCAGTGTTGACCATTCGAAGGTGTTCGATTATTTCCAAGAAAAAGAAAGGAAAGAAAAAGAACGGGACGAGAAAATAAAGGGTATTTTTTTTGAACTCGCAAACCAGAGCAGTGTTGATAGCGATTGGGTAAAGATAATTACACTTCGATAAAATTTATTCCTACTACAAGCTTTTACCATCTTAGGGTCTCCAGATGTCAATCCCTTCTGCCGCCCCTTTTTTCTCTTTCATTGTTTTTATTTCCACCTGTTCAGGACTGCTGTCATAATCTACTGCATCTGGTCCATCCTCTGTCTGTGTTTCTATACTTTCGGAGCTCCCCTTTCGTTCAGTGCGTTCGGTTGTTTCTATAGGCAAGGTTTTTCTTGAACCACCCCACAACGGTGTTTTTCTCTGCGGTTGGTCCACTTGTATTGAGAATTTGCAGCCCATACAATAACACCCATCCAATTATTCAAGCAGATTTTTTAAAATATAGTGTTTTTAACAAATATGAACTACCCTACCCTAGAGGAGTGCTGGAAGATTGTTGGCGATCATCTGGCGTCTACGGGTGTTTCTGATCAGAGCATCTCCTCTTATAATCATTTTATCCGTCGTTCTTTCCCACAAGAGATTTACCGTGTCTTTCAGCTGGAAACCCAGTTGGGGATTGACTTGTCTACAAAATTTACTGCCTCAATCATCAATGTCATGGTTAAAAAGGCCATTTTGTTGAACAACGACATTAATGTTTCGGTGCCAGAAAATCTTGAAGCCACTGCGAGCAACGCCAGACTCTTGCGTTCTTCGCTCGTAGCTCCTGTTTATGTGTCTTTGCAATTGGCATTAAACAAGAAAGTAGAGGTCATTCACAACCTGTTGCTTTGTTACATGCCCGTCATGGTTGGGAGCGAGCTTACGAAGGACTTGCATCATAAAAAAAATATTGTGGACGATGCTTATTTTATCATCAACGGCAACGAGAAAGTGATTGTTGCACAGGAAAACAAAATCGATGAAGAAGTGGTAATTTCCAATAACCGGTGCA
>MDTC01053057.1_pt1 | contig 11765 bp, 11 predicted proteins | sample 811181 | NCBI WGS metagenome assembly MDTC01 (sample SAMN05326644, study PRJNA326480) | marine metagenome | isolation source: seawater | place: Pacific Ocean: North | collected 2011
CCACCAGATCCGCCGCCACCTCGCTCGGATCGGCCGCCCGATCCTGGGCGACAGCAAGCACGGGGACACCCGGGTGAACAAGCAGTGGCGCGACCAGCACGGGCTCACCCGCCTCGCCCTGCACGCCTGGTCGCTCTCGCTCGACTTCGAGGGCGAGCGCATCGAGGCCCGCTGTCCCCTGTGGCCCGACCTCCAGCGCGTGCTCCGCGCTCAGCCCCTGTGGGCCGACGCCATCGCCGCCGAGCCCCTGCTCGACGAAGGCTGGGACGAAACGCCACCCTGGCCCGGACGCCCCCCAGCGGATTAGCTCCCGAGCCTGTGGCGCAGTCCGCGTCGCAGCTGGAGGCAGGATGGCCGAGGCCGGAAACACCCTGGACCGGGTCACCCAGTGGCTGGAGCGCGCCGTCCATGGCCCCCATCCCTGGTGGCTGTGGCCCAGCGCGCTGGTCTTCCTGGCCTCGATCTGCATCGGCGCCGCCATCTTCGTCTACCCCGACTACGACGACCCCACGCGGGTGATGTGGCTCGGCCAGATGTTCGGCGGCGAGTGCGGGATGAAGACCGCCCTCGGCATCCCGTGCCCCCAGTGCGGCATGACCCGCTCCTGGGTCTACCTGGTGCGCGGTCAGGTGCTGGACGCCTTCACCTTCAACGCGGCCGGCGCGCTCCTGCTGATCTGGATCGCCAGCGGCGGCGTCGTCGGCGCGATCCGTCTGGTCACCGGCCGAGAGCGCGCCTTGAACCTGCCTTGGGCCCTGCTGTTCGCCTGGGCCATGTTCTGGGTGTTCGTCCCCTACATGGGTCTCTGGATCGCCCGGATCATGGGGTTCAACATGCTTCCCGAGTACCTTTAGCGGAAGTCCGGTGCCGATTCCCACCGACGGCGACCGATTTCGTACTGCGAAAGCGAAGCTTGCGCAGTACGAATTCGCAACGGCGGAGCGTGAGAGTCTGCACGGGGGTCCGGGGGTGAATCCCCCGGGGAGGCCGAGTTTCGAGGCCGGCAAGCGGATTGCGTCAAGGTCTGCCGCCTTCCGAGCCGGTTCCTCGACGCGGGGTCGTCCCTGCGCTACCCCTCGCGAGAGCGTCGTCAACGTCGACGACGCGCGGAGGGCCCCACGCACGGGCCGCCGCACTTCGATGAACTGCCCGCGCAGTCAGAGCGAACGACCCGTGCGTAGATGGTCGGCTCGAACCGCGGGTTGAAGCGGAAACATCACGTGACCTCCTTCGACGCGCTCGGCCTCGCCGAGCCCCTCCTTCGCGCCGTGGCCGACTGCGGCTACGACGAGCCGACGCCGATCCAGGCCGAGGCCATCCCCTCGCTCCTCGCTGGCGAAGACCTGCTCGGCTGTGCCCAGACCGGCACCGGCAAGACCGCCGCCTTCGCACTCCCGCTGCTCCAGCACCTCTCCGAGCGCGGTGGGAGCACCCGCGGAAAGCGCCCCATCCGTGCGCTGATCCTCTCGCCGACCCGCGAGCTCGCCGCCCAGATCGGCGAGGACATCGACGCCTACGGCAAGTACCTCAAGCTCCGTCACCACGTCATCTTCGGTGGCGTCAGCCAGCGCCCCCAGGAGCAGGCCCTGTCCCGCGGCCTCGACGTGCTCGTCGCGTGCCCCGGACGCCTGCTCGACCTGCACGGCCAGGGCCTCGTCGACCTCTCCCACGTGACCCACTTCGTCCTGGACGAGGCGGATCGCATGCTCGACATGGGCTTCATCCACGACATCCGCAAGGTGCTCAAGGTCCTGCCGGATCGCAGGCAGAACCTGCTCTTCTCCGCGACCATGCCCGACTCCATCGCGAGCCTGGCCGCCACGTTCCTGCACGACCCGATCCGGGTCGAGGTGACCCCCCAGTCGACCACCGTCGAGCGGATCGCCCAGAAGGTCATGTTCGTCGAGAAGAGCGACAAGCGCCGACTGCTGGCGAACATCCTGACCACCGACGACGTCGAGCAGGCCATCGTGTTCACCCGCACCAAGCACGGCGCCAACCGCCTCGTGAAGCAGCTCGAGCAGGCGGGTGTAGAGGCGGCCGCCATCCACGGAAACAAGAGCCAGAACGCGCGAACCCGCGCGCTCGACGCCTTCCGTGACGGCAAGCTGGGCGTGCTCGTGGCGACCGACGTCGCAAGCCGCGGCATCGACGTCGACGGCGTCAGCCACGTGTTCAACTTCGATCTCCCGAACGAGCCCGAGACCTACGTGCACCGGATCGGTCGCACCGGGCGGGCCGGCCGTGACGGCACCGCGATCGCGTTCTGCGACGGGGAGGAGGTCGCCTACCTGCGCGACATCGAGAAGCTCATCGGCGAGTCCATCGACGTAGACAGCGACCACGCCTGGCATCCCGGCGACCTGCGCAAGTCCGCCTCGAGCGCCGCACCTCCGCAGGCACGGCGGCCTGGCGGTGGCTCCGGTCGCTCCCGCGGACGGGGCCGCGGACGCAGCGGACGCCGATCGCGCCGATAGAGCTTCAGGCGGTCAGCGGCGGTGGAAGCGGATCACCGCGTCGCCGCGCCGCCCGGGTCGAGGCACCCACAGGCCGGCCGCGAGCCGGTCGCCCAGCGGCGCGATGACGGCCAGCTCCAGCTCATCGTCGGTGAAGAGCACGATGGGCTCGGTGGACGCCTCGGGCAACCACTCCACCCGATGGAGCTGGGCTCCCCAGTGCCCGTCCTCATCGAAGGCAAGCCGGCGATCGTCGGGGTAGGCGTCGATCGGCTTCATGCGACCGTCGACGTGGACGAGCCAGTAGCGACCGGAGTTCTCACGGAACACGGACCAGTCGGTGCCCGGATCGCCCCGCCCGGTGCCGGGCTCCGGGAGGTCGAGCAGCACCTCCGTCTCCCCTCCGGGCAGGCCGGCCACCAGCCTCGTGCCGTCGTCATCGGCCTCGTACCAGCGGACCTCCCCGTCCGGTCCGCCGAACCACGGACCGGACTGCCACCTGCTGCGGACGTCCCAGGTCTCGAGGCGGCCCAGATCCCGCGCATCCTCGTCCAGACCGGACAGGTACACCTGGGCCGTGTCGGGGTCGGGTCGGTGGCTGAGACCGTGCCAGCGCTCACCGGTCCAGCGCCAGTGGAGCACGTGGCGCTGGCCGCCAAACGGCACGGGGTCACCGATCGGCTCGCCAGCCAGGGTGAACGCCTGATGATGCGCCAGACCGCTCGACCCGTCGTCGAGCCGCGGCGCCCTGCCCACCAGCACCTGTCCCGGTCGGCTGGACACGGCCGTCCTGCCGCCGGACCCGGTCCACACCACGACCGGCTCCGTGCGAGTGCAGTCCAGCACGCCGATCCAATCCTCCTTCCTCGGCGGGTCGTGGGAGTTGAGCATCGCGTACAGCCAGATCGACTCCCGCTCCACCACGGGCATGGTGACGCTCAGGACTTCGTCACCCGCCAGCTCCCGTGGAACGGGCACGGCGATGTCCCCGCCTCGCACGCAGTCCAGCGACGGATCGGGCTCGACGTCGGTGCCGTCGGGCACGGTGGGTGCGCAGGCTGTGGCGAGGATGAAGGTGAGGACGGACGACAAACACGTGCGCATGGGACCCCCCGGGTACACGATCAGCGGCTGTGGAAGCGGATGACTGCGTCGCTGTCACGTCCGGGCTCCGGCATCCACAGGCCGGCCGCCAGCCCGTCGCCGAAGAGCTGCACATCGACCAGCACGTGTTCGGCGTCTTCCAGCAGCACGGTGGGCTCGGACGCGCCCTCCGGCAGCCACTCCATCCGATGAGGACGAGCCAGCCAGTGCCCGCCGTCGTCGTACCTGATGCGGTCGGACTCGAAGTCCAGGGTCACCGCCTTCATCCGGCCATCGAGGTGGACGAGCCAGCTCCGCTCCTCGGAATCGAAGAAGTACGACCAGTCGCTGCCCGGCTCGCCTCGGCCGACGCCCACCCCGGGAAGCTCCGCCAGCACCACGCCGTCGAGACCCCGGCCAGCCAGGATCCGGGTGCTGTCGCTCCCCCGTTCGTACCAGCGGACCTCGGACTCGGCGCCGCCGAGCCAGGTGCCCCCGAAGCCGGATCGCGCCGACCAGGTCTCGACCACACCCAGGTCGCGCGCCTCGGCATCGAGCTGCCCGAGGAGGATCTCCGTCTTGTCGGGATGATGACTCCCGGACACGGCGCTCCACCGATCGCCGACACGGTGCCACAGCGCGCCCCCCTCCTCCCTGATGGACGGGACCGGCTCGCCGATGGGCTCGCCCAGCAGGGAATACCGCTGGCGCTGGGCAGGTCCGGTCCACCCGGTGGCCCCCAGCTTCGTCGTGGACACGAGGACCTCGTCCGCGGACCCCGAGACCGTCGTCCAGGCGTCGCTCACGCTCCAGGTCACGTCGGGCTCGCCATCCCTGCACACGAGCACCCCGACCCAGAACTCCATCTGCTGGGAGCCCTGCGACACCTGCGCAGCCTCGAGCCAGATCACGTCCTGCTGTACGACCCGCATCACGTGCCAGTCCCCCAGCCCGTTCGACTCGGCCCACGGCAGCGCGAGGGAGATCCCTCCGTCGCGCGCGCAGTCCAGCAGGGGATCGGAGTCCGGAGCCGACTCGGCGACGTCGGGCACGGCGGGTGCGCAGCCCGCAGCGAGGCTGAAGGCGAGGACGAGAGAGAGACGTGTTCGCATGAGGGCCCCCGAGTCGTGCTCCATCAGGTTGGCACGGCGGGGCACCGATCCGCGGCGTCCGCCATCAGTTCCACAAAACGGTGACATCGCACCTCGGTTCTGCACAATCCCCGCAGGCCACAGCGCGAGTCAGCCGTCGCGCAGCCGAGCGGCGGACGCCCACCTCACCAAGCGTCACCTCCGGTCACGCCCTCTTCCCCCACGCCCGCCTCGATCCCAGCCTCTGTGACGGAGGCCCCGCCATGCGCATCGCAACCCTCACCGGCATCCCCATCCGCCTGCACTGGTCGTTCTTCGTCCTGGTGGCGTTCTACGGGATCACCGCCCTCGCCTCGCAGGGCTTCCTGGGGCTGGTCGAGACCATCGTCCTGATGGGTGGGCTGTTCGGGAGCGTCGTGCTGCACGAGCTCGGTCATGCGCTGGCCGCCCGCTCGTTCGGCATCCAGACCGCGCACATCACGCTCTACCCGTTCGGCGGCATCGCCGCGATCAAGGGACTGCCCGAGGATCCGCGGCAGGAGGCGATCATCGCGGTCGCCGGCCCGGCGGTGAACGCCGCCCTCTTCGTGCTCTTCGGCGGGCTCTGGCTCGCCCTCGGCGGCTGGTGGCTCGGCATCATGGCCGTGATCAACGCCATGATGGGCGTGTTCAACCTGGTGCCCGCCTTCCCCATGGACGGCGGACGCATCTTCCGCGCCGCCCTCACCCCGTCGCTGGGCTGGGAGCGCGCGAGCCGGGTCGCCATCCTCGTCGGACGCACCTTCGCCGTGCTCTTCCTGGTGGCCGCCCTGTGGTTCGGGCAGGTCAGTCTCGCCCTCGTCGGCGCATTCCTGCTCTTCGCCACCTGGGCCGAGGCGCGCAACGTCAAGCGGGTCGTCGCCCTGCGCGCGTGGCAGGAGCGCATGCGCCAGACCAGCTCCCGCCTGTTCGACGGCCAGGGCCCGACCAGCACCTACCGTCCGCGGTGGCGGCTGGACTGACCGATCCGCCCCGCAGGCCGCGGGTCAGTCGTCCTTGTGCAGCAGCAAGCTCATGCGGCCGTTGGCGTACTGCGGCACCTGCACGGTCCAGCCGACCCGATAGCGGGCGGTCTTGATCAGCGCCTCCACCGGGGGCGTGAGGCCCGTCGCCGACTGCACCGAGCCCGACAGCTTGAACATCGGGAAGGTCGGCAGGCGGACCAGCTGGGTGGCGATGTTGGCGATCTCCCCCCAGTTCTCCATGAGCGCCTCGTCCATCTGCCCAAAGCGCATGGCCTCGGTGACGGAGCCGGCGGGCATGAGGGTGAGTGCTGCGGACATGCCCGCCGCCGCCGCGATGTCGGCGATGATGAGCGCTCCGATGGCGCCATCCTCGTCCACGTAGGTCGAGGCGACGACCGGGAGCGCCGGGCCGGGCTCCAGCACCGGCCCCCGAGCCACCTTGACCTCCTTGCCCGTGAGCGAGCCGATCAGCTCGGCGAGCTCCTCGTCGGAGGTGATGCCCTCCGGCACGGTCGCGACGACTTCGGTGGACGTGACGGCGCCACGGCGACGACCCACGGAGGGTGCGCCGGGCTTGCGCGGTGCGAATCGGGGACGAGCTGGCACGGCGGGCTCCGGGATGGATCCGGTCCTAGCGAATGAACTGGGACAGGACGGTCTTGAAGGTGTCCGCGGTGAAGGGCTTGGTGATGAGGAACTGGGCGCCGGCAGCCGACGCGGTGTTCTTCATCTCAGGCGAAGCCTCGGACGTCACGAACCCGAAGTTGGTCATGTTGCCCTTTCCGCGCAGGCTGCGGAGGAGCTCGATGCCGTTCATCTCGGGCATGTTCCAGTCGCACAGGATGAGCTGCGGCGGGCTGGCGTTGATCTGCTGCAGCGCGGCGACGCCGTTGTCGGCCTCCGCCACGTCGATGTTGTTGAAGCCGGCCTGGCGAAGCGTGCGCTTCACGATCATGCGCATGGCACGGCTGTCGTCGACCACGAGGATCTTCACGAGGGCCTCCTACGGAGCAAGGGATGTTCAGCGGATCGGATCGGCGGGGGCGGGGCTGTAGGCCCCATTCGCCGGTCTTCAGGCCGCCTTGCGGATGACCACCATGAGGTGATCGCCATTGGCCTCGAAGCCCCACAGCTGGATGCGGACCTCGCCGACCTCCGACGCGTCCATGAAGTCCATGACCCGGGGGACGCCCATGACGCAGCCCGCGGGGAGCAGCGCCTTGATGTTGCCGGTCGTGACGTTCACGAGCTCGCCGAACGCATCGTTGATGAGGTCCTGATCGAGGTCCTCGTCGGGCAGCTCGAACATGACTGAGGCCAGCTTTCGCGCGAACGCGTGGCTGCACCCCATCGCCACCGAGCCCTCCCAGGCGCCGTCGATCTCGATTCGACCGGACAGGTCGATCCCAGACTCGTCGGGGCTCTCGGAGGCGACGCTCATGCCGAACATGGCACACGCGTCGCTGGTGATCTGTGCAATGTCCTCGGTCTTGAAGTCCATCGCGGCCTCCTCAGCCGTGCTGGTAGAACCAGGCTCGCTCGGCCTGACGCCGTCGCAGGCCAAGCCCCAGGTTCAACGTTGTCTCTCCGCTGCCAAGCAACAGGTACCCATCGGGGGCCAGGTGCTTTTCCATGCGGCTCAGGATGTCCTTCTTCGTCGGCACGTCGAAGTAGATGAGGACGTTTCGGACGAAGATGATGTCGAACTGGCCGACGAACGGGGGCCAGGGTGCGGCGAGGTTCAGGCGCTCGAAGCGGATGGGCTTCTGCAGCCTGGGCTCGATGGCCCAGCGCCCCCCGTCCGCCGGCGAGAAGTACTTGTTGCGCAGCGGCAGCTCGAGGCCACGACCCACCTCCGTCGGCGCATAGACGCCATCGCGAGCCTTCTGCAGCACCGAGGGGCTGATGTCGGTGGCCAGGATCTCGAGGTCCCAGTCCATGACCTGCGGATAGTGCTCGTGCAGCAGCATCGAGAGCGTGTACGGCTCCTGCCCGGTGGAGCATGCGGCCGACCAGACGCGCAGGCGCCGCTTGGTGCGCCGTCGCTCGATGATGTCGGGCAGCACGTGCTCGCGCATGGCCTGCCAGGGCACGCCGTCACGGAAGAAGCTGGTCTCGTTGGTGGTCATCGCATCGACCACCGCCTCCTCCAGCTCCCGCCGCCGACCGGACCGGATGGCGAGGACCAGCTCGGAGATCCCGTCGAAGCCGTGCTCCCGGGCGAGGGGCCCCAGCCGGGACTCGACCAGGTAGCGCTTGCGATCGTCGAGCACGATCGCCGCCCGACTCCGGACGACCTCACGCACCCATGCGAAGTCGGTCTCGCGCATCAGCCGGTCCTCTTCACGGCGCCGGCCTTCCGGAACCGCCGCACGATGGCGGGGGCGATCTGGTCGAGGGGCAGGATGTCGTCGGCGATGCCAGCCTGGGCGACCGCGCGGGGCATGCCCCACACGACCGAGCTCGCCTCGTCCTGGGCGAGGATCGGCGCCCCCTTGGCGGACAGCACCTGGGCGCCGTCCAGTCCGTCCTGGCCCATACCGGTGAGGATCACGCCCAGCACGTTGCCGCCGTAGACCTCGCCGACGGACCAGAACAGCGGATCGACCGCCGGACGGCACGAGTTGACGGGCGGCTCGCGGTCCAGGGTGACCAGGACGCGGCCGTTCTGGCGCCGGACCCGCATGTGGTAGCCGCCGGGTGCCAGCAGGACCTTGTTGGCCACGACCTCGTCGCCGGCCTCGGCCTCGCGCACGGTGAGCTCGGACAGGCCGTCGAGCCGGTCGGCGAGCAGGCGGGTGAAGCGGGGCGGCATGTGCTGCACGATGAGCACGGGCACACCGAGATCGCCCGGCAACCGGGGGATCACGTCCGCCAGCGCGTTCGGACCGCCGGTAGAGCAGCCGATCACGAGCGCGTTGAGCGTGCCGCTCACCTTGCGGCGAGGGCGCGGACCCGCCTCGATACGCACGACGGGAGCGTCGTCGACCAGGGAGGGCCGTTCTCCCGATCGCCAGGATCGCGCTTCGGATTCGTGCCCCAGCGATCCGTGCGACGGCTCGTCCAGGTCGGGGGACGCGCTGGTGTTCCCCGACACCGGGAAGGCCGGCGTCCGACCGGGGCGGGTGGACGGCAGCGGGGGCGCAGGAGGCGCGGGGACGGGGCGGACCTCCATCGACGGCCGTGGCGCAGTCGCCGGAGCGGGCGACGGGCTGGGCGGGGGCGCTGAGTCCGCGGGGGCGTTCCCTCGCTGGGCCAGGTGCGGCACGACCTCGCGGAGCTTGGGTGCCAGCGTCTCCTTGACGATCCCCTTGAGCCCGTCGCCGCCGGAGGACTGCTTGGACACGTAGCCAGCAGCACCGGCCACCAGCGCGTCCATGCTCGAGCGGGAGCCCCGCTCGGTGAAGGTGCTGAACATCACCACCGGCGTCCTGGGGAAGCGCTCACGCATGATGCGGACCGCCTCGATGCCGTCCATGACGGGCATCTCGACGTCCATCACCACCACGTCGGGGCGCAGCTCGGCGACGCGCTGCAGGGCGTGCTGCCCGTTGCGAGCCTTGCCGACCACCACCAGGTCCGGCTCCTCGTCGAGCAGCGTCGCCACGAGGCGTCGCACGACGGCGGAGTCGTCCACAACCAGCACGCGAGCTGTCACGTCATCTCTCCGATCACGCCACGACCACGTCGAGAGCGAGGGCTGCCTCGGTGTCGAGGATCAGGAGCAGGCTCCCGTCCATCTTGTAGACCCCGCGGATGAGGCCCCGAGCGGCCTCGGCGAGGTTCTGCGGCGGTGCCTCGAAGGTGTCGGCCTCCACCTCGACCACGTCGCCGATCTCGTCGACGAGCAGGCTGCAGGCGCCGTCCTCGAGCCGCACCACGACGTTCATCGGGCGCTGGCCCTCCGGACGCGGTGGCAGGCCGAGGCAGGTCCGCAGGTCGATGGCGGGCACGATCTGACCGCGCAGGTTGATCAGCCCGTCCACCGCGGCCGGTGCCGTCGGCACGTGGGTCATGTCCTGGAAGCGGAGCACCTCCTGGACCTGGACCACCTCGACGCCGAGGTAGAGATCGTCCACGTGGAACGTGCAGAACTGGTTCTCGTCGAGCATCACTACTCCGTCAGGCCGAAGCCACGAGGTCGCTCTCGAACAGGGTGACGCCGGAGCCCGACACCACCTGCTCGACATCGACGATGTCGGTCACCTTGCCGCCGATGACTGCGCTGCCGACCACGGGGCCGTGGCCATTGCGCCGACGGTGCACCACCAGGTTCTCCTCCACGACGTCGACGATCTCGTCCACCACGATGCCCACCTGGCTCCCGCCTTGCTGGTACACGAGCACCTGCAAGGGTTCGTCGGCTGCGGCGGCGCAAGGCTGAACGCCCAGGGCCTCGCTCATCGACAGGAGCGGCAGGATCGAGCCGCGATACTGGATGACCAGCTGGCTGCCGGTCGTCTCCACGCGGGTGCGGTCGAACTCCTCGAGCCGGGAGATGCTGTCCAGCGGGATCCCCATGCGGCGATCCGCGCCACAGCGGAACAGGAGCAGCTGGGTGGCCTCGCCGGCAGCGCGCTCGGCGTGGTCGTCGGCGGCCCGGTTGGCGCCGCGGTGCTCGGACAGCACGCGGCTCGCCTGGGCCGTGCCGAGCACGTCGAGGATCAGCGCTACGCGGCCGTCGCCCAGGATCGTCGCGCCAGCGAACACCGCCAGGTTCTTGAGGAGGCTCCCCAGCGGCTTGACCACGATCTCGGCGGTGTCCTGGATGGCGTCCACCACCAGGCCGAACTGCCGGTCGTACGCCTGCAGCACCACGATGTTGATGGTGAGGTCCTCCGGGGCCTCGTCCTTCGCCTCCGCGGCCTTGCGCACCCGCTCGCGGCTGGTGGCGCCCTTCAGGGCGAGCACGTCGTTGAGGTAGACCAGCGGGAGCAGGTTGCCGCGCAGGCGGTAGACCGGCGCGCCGTGGATGTGCTCGATCTTCTGGAGCGAGCGCGGGCCGTCGAGGCGCACCAGCTCGACCAGGCTGACCTGGGGCACGGCGAAGCGCTCCCCACCGGACTCGACGATGAGCGTCGGGATGATCGCGAGGGTCAGCGGGATCTTGATCTTGAGCGTCGTGCCCTGGCCCTTGTGCGACTGGATGTCGACCGTGCCGCCGATGCGCTCGATGTTCGTCTTCACGACGTCCATGCCGACGCCGCGACCGGACACGTTGGTGATCTGGGCGGCGGTCGAGAAGCCGGGCGCGAAGATCAGCTGCATGACCTCGCGGTCGGACATCCGGTTGGCGTCGGGCGCGGTGATCAGCCCCCGCTCCACCGCCCGGGCCTTGACCCGGTCGACGTCGATGCCCTTGCCGTCGTCCACGATCTCCATGTTGACCTGGCCGGACTCGTGGTAGGCGCGCAGGAACAGGCGACCCTCGGGGGGCTTGCCCAGCGCCGTGCGCTCCTCCGGCGTCTCGATGCCGTGGTCGACCGAGTTGCGGATGATGTGGGTGAGCGGGTCCTTGATCGCCTCGAGGATCGTGCGGTCCAGCTCGGTGTCCTGCCCCTCCATCTCCATGCGGACCTGCTTGCTGCAGACGCTGGCCAGGTGGCGGACCATCCGGGGGAACTTGCCCCAGATGTTGTTGATGGGCTGCATGCGGGTCTTCATGACCCCCTCCTGCAGCTCCATCGTGATGAGGTTCAGTCGCTGGGAAGTCGCGACAAACGTCGCATCCTGCCAGGTGTCGTTCGCGAACTGCAGGACCTGGTTGCGCGCCAGGACCAGCTCGCCGACGAGGTTCATCAGCTTGTCGAGCAGGGCCACGTCGACGCGGATGTTGTCGCTCTTCTTGGCGGGCTCGGGCCGGGGCGAGCCGTCCGACTTGCCCGGTACCTTGGCGGAGTCGTCGACGGCGACCGGCGCGGGAGCGGGTGCGGCGACCGGCGCGGCAACGGGAGCGGGAACCGCCACCGGGGCGGTCGCAGGCGCGGGGCTCGGCGTCGGCGCGGGCTCGGCGGGCGGAGCGGAGGGCGCGCCGAAGAGCAAGGCGACACCGCGACCGTCGGCATCCCCCGCGGCCAGCACGGTCTCGCCGGAGGCCTCGGCCGCGGGAGCCGGAGCGGCGGGAGCCGGAG
>MDTC01120779.1_pt1 | contig 11765 bp, 10 predicted proteins | sample 811181 | NCBI WGS metagenome assembly MDTC01 (sample SAMN05326644, study PRJNA326480) | marine metagenome | isolation source: seawater | place: Pacific Ocean: North | collected 2011
CCGCATCGGAGTGCTGCGGCTGGAGGCCACCCGTCCGATCCGCGAGGCCGCACCCGTCGCTGCGGCTCCAGACATCGTGGAGCAGGCCACGAAAACCACTCCCACCTGTCTATCGTCGTACCTGGGCTAGCAGGCGGCCTTCATCTGCGTTACGGCCGCGCGCCCAAGGAAGCGTCGTGCACTCCCTCGCCATGCTCATGATCGGTCTGCTGGCTGCCGTCGGTCACGCCAGTCCGTCCGCACTCTGCGACAAGGCTTCACGGCAGGGCTGGCGCATCACACCCGAGGGCGCGCTCTTCCCCCCTTGGTACCTCAAGCCGTCCATTCAGCTCGACACCGCAGCCATTGACGGGATGGAGCGCTTCCTCGCCGCTCTGACCGCACGCAACATCAACCTTGTGGTCGTGCTCATCCCGCCACCACCGCTGGCGACCGAAGGCGCTGCTGCAGTCTTCGAGCAGGATGCCCTGTGGACCCTCTCCGACATGGAGGCCAGCTACTACGCCATGGAGCGCTGGCTGGAGTCCAATGGTGCCGTGGTCGTGCCTGTGCTCGGACACGCCCGCAACATGCCTCTCGACCAACCGTTTTTCTTTGCGCGCGACCATCACTGGACTGCCGATGGCAGCCGCGCCACTGCCCGCGCAGTTGCAGATGTGCTCCGAGCAGATGCACGCTTCGGATCCGTTCCGCATCGCACGTTCGCCACCCGTAAGGTGCAGGACCTGACCCTCGAAGCAGGGGGTTCCGCGGCACAGATCGTCCAAAAGCGCTGCGATCTTTCCTTTCCCGACATCCAGATTCCGATCTTCCACACCCGACCGACCTCACCCCTTCAGCTGGGCCTGCTCGACGAAGCCCCGCCCGATCCGGTCGTGCTCCTGGGCAGCAGCTACAGCCTCACCAAGTTCAACTTCTCCGGCTTTGTTCAGGAGTTTTCTGAGCTTCCCGTTCTCAACGTCGCAGTCTCTGGAGGCCGGGTGATGGGTGCGCCCCTCACGTACTTCTCTTCGGATGACTACGCCGCGGCCCCGCCCACCTGGGTGGTCTGGGAGATGGCGACGGCCGTGGAGGCTCTGCCCAACAATGGCGCGACCCCCGTGATGGGCGCCATGGACACCTACCGCGAGCTGGTGCCAGCGGTGCATGGACGATGTGCCTCCCCGGTTCTTCAGGGCACTGCCCCCCTCAAGCCGGGAGTGAACCACCTCTTCACCGCGCCGTCCAACGGCCCGATGGCCGGCGGACACTACCTCGCGCTCGATCCGTCCGACGCCACGCCCGGTCCCCTCAACGTGGTCACCCGATTTGCAGACGGCACCATCGACCGCTTCAAGCTCGGGCGGTATGCGCGTGTGGAGACCCTCGGTGCGCACTTTCTAGAGCTGCCTGTCCACCAGACTGCCGCCATCGAAACCGTGCAGGTCGAAGCCACCGATGCCGCATCCGGCACACTTGCCTACCAGCTCTGCGCCTACTGAGCTCCACCGCCCATCACTGGGGGTCAGGACGGCCGAGGTAGCGCTCCGGAATCTCCCAGATCACCAGTCGAGGCGGCGTCTCCAAAAATGACGCATCATTGGTCCACGCTTCCATGGGCACAATGGGGCCCCGTCCTTCTTGCGCGGCGTTGAGCGCATCGGACTGGAATGCTGCCTTCAGCTCATCGACGAAACCCCACGTGATGTTCGCCGAGTACGACGTGCCCACAACTGTGATGGGAATCTCGACATCGCCGAGCAAGCCGCCCCCTGTCGGCGCCGTGCCCGTGAGGATACGGGTGGACACCGTCTCGGCCCCCGGACCCAGCACGCCCTGCCAGGGACCGAGTGGCACATAGCTGAGCAGATCGCCTTCGTGCGGAATGGCTTCCCCCGCTTCGATGGTCCAGGCCGCCCCATCCTGGGGCTCCCAGTCTGCCACTGAGCTGCGCAACGCGGCGGCCACCACGCTCGCACCCAGTGGGGTCCAGTGCGTATCCGTGGCGAGAAACACCTCTCCTTGCGCCCGAGCCGCACGAAGGGGCGCCACGAGGTCGGGAGCGGTCACCCCTTCTGCAAGGAGGCTTTCCCGAAAAGCACCATAGGTGGAATCCATTGTGGGCGGGAGGGAGACTCGGTCCGAGTAGATACGGGCCTTTGACGGAACGAGAGCCACCACCAGCTGGATGTTGCGGGCCATCAGCTGTTTCTGGACTGCCAGAATCCGGCTTCTCTTCGATGCAATCTCGGCATCGCGGCCGGGGAGCACCTCGAACTCTTCACGGGTGAACAACCAATCGTCGGTCCCCACCAAAACGCCGGGCCGGCCCTGTCGGAAGACGGTCCACTCCACCACGCCCCAGAAGTCGATGCCCCAGATGCGAGGTCCGAAGCCGGCGTCGAGTCGGTCTTCCCACTCCGAGGCCCACGTGCCGTCCAGTACTGGGGCATCGAGCGGTGCAAATGCATCGTCGGCCACCAGCGTGGCCACGGTTCCACCGGTCACCACCGCGAGGAGCGTGGCACCGACGAGCGTCTCGAGCGGCCAGGGATTCGACATCAGAACTGAAAGTACAGGAAGGGGGTGTAGCTCTGGGCGAAGAGCCTCAGGAGCGCGAGAACAAACAGCGGCAGGATCAAGAGCTGAACCGAGAGGATGCGATGGTCTCCCGCTTCGCGGGCCCCGTCGAGTCGCCGGGCGATGCGGGGCGCGGCATAGACCACAACCCAGCCAGCCACGAGCGAAAAGACCGACCATCCCTTGAGCTGCCATGCAAGTGCGGGAGACAGTCCCACACCGTGCATGCCCGCCATCCCGGTATACATCGCGAGCGCCGATGTGATGTCCTCCGCACGGAACACCACCCAGCCGAGCATCACGAACACCATCGTGACCGGCACCGTGATGTTGGTGGCCACGCGCCGACCATCCTTGCGCACGGTGAAGCGGCGCTCGAGGGCGAGCAACCCGCCATGCCATGCTCCCCACACGATGAAAGTCCAGTTGGCGCCGTGCCAGAGACCACCCAGAAGCATGGTGATCGCGAGGTTGATGTAGGTGCGGGTGGCGCCCTTCCGATTGCCCCCCAGCGGGATGTACAGGTAGTCGCGCAGCCACGAGGACAGGCTGATGTGCCAGCGCTGCCAAAACTCAGTGATGCTCCGGCTGGTATAGGGGTGGTCGAAGTTTTCGATGAACACAAAGCCCATCATCAAGCCGAGACCAATGGCCATGTCACTGTAGCCCGAGAAGTCGAAGTACAACTGCACCGTGTAGGCCAGCGTGCCCAGCCAGGCATCCGCCATCGTGGGCTCAGGAAGGGCAAAGACCGCATCCACAATCGGCGCCACCGAGTCGGCGATGAGAACCTTCTTGACGAAGCCCTCCATGAAGCGTCTCGCGCCCTTTGAGAACTTGGCAAAAGAGTGCTCGCGCTCGTGCAGCTGCTCGGCGATGCTGTTGTATCGAACGATGGGACCGGCCACGAGCTGCGGGAACATCGCGACGTAGCACATGAAGTCGCCGAAGCGCTTCACGGGCTCAGCCTTCTGCCGGTACACGTCGATCGTGTAGCTCATGGTCTGGAAGGTGTAGAAGGAGATACCCACCGGCAGCACGATCTCCGCCCATTCCACGGGGGATGCTCCCGCGGAAAGCAGTGCCCCGTTGAGCGTGTCGACCCCGAAGTTGGCGTACTTGAAGTACGCCAGGAGGCCAAGGTTGGCGCACACCGAGGTGAGCAGCCACGGCTTGCCGGTGTTCCCCTTGGCCCGCGCAGCCACGATGCGGTTGCCCGCGAGGTAGTCGAGGCCCGTGGAGAACCACATCAAGAGCACGAAATCCGGTCGCCACCACCCATAGAAAAGGTAGCTGGCCACCGCGATGACCACCGACCGAAAACGCCGGGGTAACGCGTAGTATGCAACCAGAAAGGCCGGGAGAAACGCGAACAGGAACGCGACGGAGGAAAAGACCACTTATCGAGTCGAGTTCGTGACCCAGACGGCCTTGGGACCATCGGGAGCGGCGGTAATGACCGCACTGTAGGCACGGCTGCGCTCAAGCGACACGGCCGGGAAGGTCGCGATTCGGGTTTCCCCCAACCACACAGCAAGATCAGTGGTGAGGGCATTCACGGCACGGTCCCCTTGGGCTCCTCCTGCCACTCCAGTGATCACCTCCACCTTGCCATCGCCCGTGGTGAGCTTCGCACTCGGCTGGTCGGTGAGGTTGTACAGGTAGATGTTGGCCTTCGCGAGACTGGTGCTGCGGGGGTCCTGGATGAGCGTCAAGGCACTCCCGCTCGCAACCACGGTGTAGAACTCGCCGGCGGAGAACTCGAGGGTGCTGGAGACGGCACCGAGCGACGCATCATGGGAACCACCGGGCACCACCACGTAGCTTGTGATGTCTCCAAACTCGACCTTGCCGAGACTCTGATCGCCCACCTTGGCGGGACTGGAAGTCACTTCCGAGCTCGCCTGAATGACCCGAACAAAGGCCGAGTCCTTGGGCGGAGCGGCCGGGTAGAGCTCGTCGGCCAACGCGGGCGCCGAACATACGAGCGAGGAGACGAGGAAAGACGCAAACATCTGCATTCCGGATCGGAGGGCGTGGTCGATGGACCACGCAGAGTGGACGGTTTCAGTCTATTCGGATCTCGGCACACCGTTCTGTGGCCGAACGCATTGCCCAGGCTCGCACGAGAAGACGAGTCGGGAAGCGGGGTATCGCGCTCCTGGCCACCCCGCAGGACAACGTCGTTCACGAGGCCGTGATCAAACCCGAAACGCTCGTTTGTGTTGCCATTTTTGGCAGTCTTCTCAGCATGATGGTTGGCTGCAGGTCTGACGAAAAAGCACTGATGCGGAAGCATGACAGGAAGGCACCAGTCCCGGTGAGTGTGCCGACGAAGCCCACAATGGCGACGTGGACTGCGACGATGCCCATTGCGCAGACGACACCGCCTGTGAAGGCCCGGTAGACCCCCTTGGTACCGCCAGCAATCCGGCCGCCTCCTGTCGAGAGATTCGCGGTGAAGGCGTGTTCAAAAACGACGATTTGTACTGGCGAAAGCCCGATGGTGAGGGTGCCTTCGAGTTCGGCTGCAGTAGGACTGACGAAGGGGGCGGCACCGGCGAAATCGCCACAACGTGGGTGCGTTGATCCGCACCCTGCCCTTCATGCCTCACATTCAAGTCCCCGCGCGATACAGCAGTACGCCAACCCGGAGCGTGGACCATCATGTTGCAGCCCGCCGAGATGCGACCCATCGTGGTCGGTGCCTTTGAGCAGCTGGCCACCGAAGTCCCCACCGAGCTCGACGTACCGATCGTGGAAGGCACCCTTCCCCCATCGCTGCGGGGTGTGTTGTTGCGCAACGGCCCCGGCCGATCCTCCCGTGGTGGCGTGAAGTACGGCCATCCCTTTGATGGCGACGGCTTTCTACAGCGCCTTGAGCTGCGGGATGGGCGGGCCCGCTACCGCGCTCGCTTCGTGCGCACTCGAGAGTTCGAGGCCGAAGAGGCGGCCGGCCGACTCCTCTATCGGGGCTTTGGCACCAATCGTCCCGGCGGATTCCTTCCCAATGCTCTGCGGATGCGCTTCAAGAATGCGGCCAACACCTCGGTGGTACAGCACGCCGGGCATACCCTCGCGCTGTGGGAAGGGGGCATGCCCCACCGCTTTGATCCCAACACCCTCGAGACCTTCGGCCGCTTCAGCTACGGCGGAGCCCTGGAAGCCAAGGGCCTCTTCCAGCGGATCATTGGTCCGGAGCTTCCGTTCTCCGCGCATCCGTCCATCTGTCCCGAGACCGGTGAGCTGTGGAACTTCGGCACCGCTTACGGCGCTCGCCACAAGCTCCTGATCCACACTGTGAGCCCTACCGGCACGCTGACCACGCGCGCGCTGCCCATGCGCGAGCTTCCGTTCGTGCATGACATGGCCCTCACGCGACGGTTTGCCGTCTTTGTGTTGCCAGCAACCACCTTCGACGTCCCTGCCACCCTCTTGGGCATCCGCAGCCCCGTGGACTCGATCGACATGCGACGTGCCCCCGGCAAAGCGGTGCTGGTGCCTCGTGATGGTGGACCGCCCATCGAGCTCCCGGTGCCTCCCGGCTTCGTGTTTCACTGGTCGGGCGCATGGGAAGATGGCGACCGAGTCGTCCTCGAGGGCATCGAATACCCAGGCTTCCCCAAGCTTGAGACCATCGGAGCGATGTTCGATCGGCCCGATGCCGCCGAGCTGCTGGCGCGACCCGTGCGCCTGACCATCGACCTCACCGCCCGCACGGTCGAACACACCCTCCTGGGCGACCTGTGGATGGAGCTGCCGTCGCAAGTGGGCTCCGGAACGGACCGAGTCATCGTGGGTGTGGCCGCGCCCCTGGCCTGCCGTCACCCCTTCCTGTCGGCCATCGCCCGCATCGCTGGCGATGGGCGTGTGGTGATGCACGACCTCGCACCGGGCTTTCCCGGAGAACCCGTCGTGGCTGGCAACCATCTGCTTGTGCCGCTGTACCGGCTCGATGCCCCAGCCCAGATCGTGGTGATGGCGGTGTCAGACCTGTCGATCGTGGCCCGCATTCAGCTTCCGCATCCAGTGCCGCTGCCCCTGCACGGTACCTGGCTGCCCGAAGCCTGAGGCCTCACCCCGCTCTGTCGCTCCCCAGCAAGGTGGCCCGAACGCGCACTTTTTTGATGCGCCCCCGTCGCAAGAAACGCAACGCCTTCACCGCATGTGCCCGCTCCAGCGCCACCGCACAAGTGGTCTGCGCGAGGCGGATGTCGCCGATGGCCTTGGGCGGAATCCCTCCATCCTTCACCAAGGCCCCCAATACATCACCCTTGCGCACCTTGTGCTTGCGACCGGCCAGAATCAGCAGTGTGCGGTAGCGCGATGGTCGAAAGCGCGGCGGAGCGTCGACTGGCGGTGTGGTCACGGGAATGCTTCGCTCCAGCTCGGTCTCGATCAGCGCCAGGCGATCCGCTTCGCGCTCTGACGCCACCAGTGCCACCGCCAGACCCTCAGCGCCCGCCCGAGCCGTGCGACCAATGCGATGTACGTGCACCTGAGGGTCGCGGGCCAGCTCCGCCTGCACCACGAGGGGAAGCGCAGGAATGTCCAGCCCACGGGCCGCCACGTCCGTGGCCACAAGGAATCGTGCGCTACCGTTGGCGAACTGCACGAGCACATCGTCGCGCTCTCGCTGCTCCAATCCACCATGCAAGGTGAGCACCGACGCACCACATCGGGTGAGGAACTGCTGCAGCCCATCGCACTGTTGGCGGGTCTCGCAAAAGACCAGCGCCGCGTCGGGATCATGCCACGCCAGCACGGCAGCCACCGTCTCATAGCGGCGGTTCCGCTCGCAGTAGACCACTTCTTGTCGGAGGGCTTCCCGAGACACTGTGGTGTCGACCGTCACGGTGATCGGATCGCGCTGAATGGAGGCACTCAACGTGTCGATGGTTTTTGGAAACGTGGCGGAGAATAGGAGTGTCTGTCGCGCCTCCGGACACCGGTCCAGGATCCCACTCACCTCTTCCGTGAAGCCCATGTCGAGCATCCTGTCCGCCTCATCGAGCACCACCATCGTGAGTGCAGACACATCGAGGTTTCCGCGACGCATGTGGTCTGCCACGCGCCCTGGCGTGCCGACCACGATGTGGACTCCCTGCTGGAGCGCATTTCGCTGCGGGCGAAGCGGGCGCCCCCCACAAAGGGTCAACACCCGCGTATTGGCGCGGGTCTGCGCCAGCTGCCGAAGCGAAGCGGCCACCTGTTCCACAAGCTCTCGAGTCGGGCCGAGCACCAGCGCAGTGGGCGGGCCTGGTCGCTGTCGGGGTGGGACTCTGTACAAGAGGCCCAGGCCAAAGGCCGCGGTCTTGCCGCTTCCGGTCTTGGCCAGGCCGCGCACATCCCGACCGGCCAGGATGGGAGGCAGAGCCGCCGACTGGATGGGCGTCATCTCAGAGAAGCCCATCCGCTCAGTGGCCAGGAGCAGATCGGCAGGAAGGCCAACGGCGTCGAACGCGACGGGAAGTGGGGCGGGGCGACTCATGCGATGGCGTATCGCGACCGCACGCATACAGCCGTCCAACATGCCGCCCGGACTATCGACAACGGTAGTTCGATCGCCCCACGGCCGACCATCTCTGCGTGAAACGCCGCCCTTGTGGCGCGTTCAGCGAGCGGCACTCTCCGTTCTCGCCAGGGACTGTTCCTCCGCCACCATCGACACCTTCACCGGTCCTGCCACGTAGACGGTCTGCGATGGGAAGGCCATGTCCCAGCCTTCGGCGTCGAAGCGCTCCTTGATGGACAGGTTGATCTCTGCGATGGCGTCGAGGTAGCGACCTGCATTGGGCTCGGTCACGAAATAGGCAAAGCCGATGCCCAAGGCGGAGTCACCAAACTCCATGAACCGAGCGCCCCCGTCCTCCACGTGGGGATGGGCATTCACAATCTGGGCGAGCGCCTCGACTGCGCGCCGAAGCTCGACGGCAGGCGTGTCGTACACCAAGCCCACGCTACCGGCGTACCGCCATCGCCCCGACGTGGAGAAGTTGGTGACCGCGTGGGCCGCCATCTCCCGATTGGGCACGGTGATCAGAGCCCCCTCCATGGTTCGGATGCGGCTTGTGCGAAGGCCCACCTCTTCTACAACCCCCTTGTTCCCGGTGATCTCCACCAAGTCCCCAATCTGGAAGGGTCGATCCGCAAAGATGGTGACACTGCCGAACACGTTGGCCAGGGTGTCTTGGGCCGCCATCGCGACTGCGAGTCCGCCGATACCCAGCCCCGTGAGCAAGGACACGATGTCGTAGCCGAGGTTGGAAAACGTGATGAGAGCGGCCATCACCCAAATGGTGACCTTGCATGCCCGCATCACGATGGGCACGATCTGGTCGTCGAGGCGAGTGTCAGACTTCTCCACCCATGGCAGCACGAGAGTCTGATAGAGCGCATCCACCAGGCGCGATGCCGTGAAGGCCGCAAGCATCGCGACCACTACGGTGGTGGTGTTGGTAATGAACTGGCTGACCCATTCGGGCAGGACCAGGATCTGCAGGGAGAGCTCCGCACCAAGCAGCAGCACGATGAGCTGGGCCGGACGAGCCAGCGTTGCGGCGATGACATCGTCGACCACCGTCTCGGAGCGAGCGGTGAGCTTCTTCAACTGGATGTCGAAGAACCACTGCGTGATCTTCGCCAGAAGGAGCGTGCAAAAGATCGCGACACCAAATCCGGCGAAGTGACCCACCGTGTTTCCGGAGACGAGCTCCGTCTGGAGGATGTTTTGAATGGGTTCCACCGTGGCCGTGCCTCTCGACTGGAAGATCTGAAATATCCCTGAACACGCCCGTAACGTGCATCCACTTTGCTTGGCTGGCGCCGGTTGGAGACAGGTCGGTAAACCCTCGATCAATCCAGTTGAAAATGACTGTCAAAATCGCCAGAAACCCGGTATTAGGGGCCCGCACGACGACACGTCGAGCACTATGAAGTCGGCCGGAGAGGCCCCACCTGCGCTCCCCCGACGCCCCTCTCGCATCCACACAACCCATACAAATTCGGCCAGGCACCGCGCCTGCGCCGCACGAGTATCCCATGCCTCAATGCTCCCGCCGGTCCCTTGCTCGACTCCTTCCGGCACTGGCCTTGGCGCTCAGCGCAGCGTGCGCCTCGGAAGGGCCCCCGTCCACTGAATCGAAGTCCGGTGCGCAACCAGCACCGCAGCCAAAGAGCGCCGGTGTCGTCAATGTCTACAGCCATCGCCACTACGAGACCGACAAGCGCTTGTTCACCAAATTCGAGCAGGAAACGGGCATCTCCGTGCGAGTCGTCAAGGCCGGTGCAGACGCCTTGATCGAACGCCTGGTCTCAGAAGGCGCAAGCTCGCCCGCAGATCTGCTCATCACGGCCGACGCCGGTCGCTTGGTTCGGGCCGACGCCAAGGGTCTCCTTCAGCCTGTACAGTCCGAGATCCTCGAACAAGCCGTCCCGGAAAACCTCCGCCATCCTGATGGCCACTGGTTCGGCCTCACCCAGCGCGCTCGGGTCATCGTGTACAACAAAGAGCGCGTGCAGCCGAGCGAGCTTTCCACGTATGCCGCGCTCACAGAGCCGGCCTGGAAGGGTCGGGTGCTCGTGCGGAGCAGCGCAAACATGTACAACCAGTCCCTCCTCGCCTCAATGATTGCCCATGACGGCGAGGCGGCATCACAAGCATGGGCCGAAGGGGTCGTGTCCAACATGGCACGCCCACCGAAAGGCAGCGACCGCGACCAGATGAAGGCCGTGGCCGCTGGTGTGGGCGATGTTGCCATCGTAAACACCTACTACGTGGGCCTGTTGGTGAACTCCAAGGTGCCCGAAGAACGAGCGGTAGGTGAGCAGATGGGCGTATTCTTCCCGGACCAGGATGGCCGAGGCGCACACGTCAACGTGAGTGGCGCAGGAGTCACGCGGCATGCTCCCAACCGCGACAACGCGGTCCAGCTGCTTGAGTTCCTGGTGAACGAAGACAGCCAGGCCACATTTGCCCAAGCCAACTATGAGTTTCCCGTGCGGGCTGACGTGCCTGCGGGCTCTCTCCTGGAGTCTTGGGGCGACTTCAAGGCCGATGCGCTGCCGCTGTCCAACCTGGGTATGCACCAAGAAACGGCGGTTCGTGTGTTCGACGCGGCCGGATGGCGCTGATCGCCACCACCACACATCGGTATGAGATCGGTCCGATGGCGTCGTGGTGGCGTCATCGGCTTGGCTGGGCCTTCACTGCAGTCCTCCTCGGAATCGTTGTCCTCGCACCGCTGGCCTACATCGGAGTCTCCCTTCTGAGCCCAGCGGGGGACGGCTGGCGCCACATCCAGGAGCACCTCCTCAGCCGCTACCTGAAGGGCACCGGTGCCGTCGTGCTCCTCACGATGGGCTGGACCACCCTGTTTGCGGTCGTTCCCGCCTGGCTCGTGGCCGCCTTCCAGTTTCCCGGACGCCGCGCGCTGTCCTGGCTCCTGGCATCGCCTCTTGCGGTACCGAGCTACATCGCGGCCATCGCTTGGGCGGGCCTGCTCGACTTCACCGGCCCCATCCAGACCACCCTCCGCACCCATCTGGGCAACGATGCTGCCCGACTTGTGCCGGATATCATGAATGTATGGGGGGTGTCCTTCGTGCTCGGGAGCGTGCTGTACCCCTACGTATACGTCACTACCCGTGCCGCCCTGCTCCGACAGACCGCCACCCTCATCGAAGCCGCCCGCTGTTTGGGCGCCGGGCCGAGTCGCGCATTCCTTGAAGTGGTCCTACCCACGTTGCGCCCTGCCATCGTGGCGGGCTTGGCGCTGGTGCTGATGGAATCGGTCAACGACTACGGCGCTGTGCACTACTATGGGGTCGACACCTTCACCACGGGCATCTTCCGTTCCTGGCTGGCTCTCGGCGACGTCGCGTCTGCAATTCGGCTGGCGGCGGTGTTGCTCGTGGTCACAGCCTTTGCCCTCGGTATGGAACGTCTCGCCCGTGGACGACAGCGGTTCGACGACGCCGGCACCACCCGTCCGCTCAGCCGGTGGCACCTGACGGGCATCCGGGGCTGGCTGGCCACGCTCGCCTGCACCACGCCCGTGCTCGCCGGTCTCGTCATTCCCGTATGGATGCTCACGCGTTGGACCGTGCGCACCTACGATGGAATCGTCTGGACGGAGTTTTTGGAGCTCACGGTTCGCAGTGTCGCTCTCGCAGCCACCGCAGCCTTCGTGGTGGTGATCGGAGGC
>MDTC01154786.1_pt1 | contig 11765 bp, 13 predicted proteins | sample 811181 | NCBI WGS metagenome assembly MDTC01 (sample SAMN05326644, study PRJNA326480) | marine metagenome | isolation source: seawater | place: Pacific Ocean: North | collected 2011
ATCAATCTCTATAATCCCGCGGCTTTGGGTTATGTAAAGAAGTACGAGTGTATTTTGTTATAAGTATAACTTTTTCAGGGAATTAGGGGTATAACCGTTAATTTTTGGATCTTGTGACTTATAATTAGGTGTGCGTACTTAAATCAGTTTCTGTGACAGTATTTTAGATGAGTTGTATGAGGATCAGATAGTGGCGCGAATAGCAGGTGTAAATATACCGACTCAAAAACGAGTTGAAGTAGCTTTGACGTATATCTTCGGTATCGGCCGCCGGAAGGCCGGAGAAATTTGTGCAAAGTGTAATATTAATTTTGAAACACGGGTAAATGAGTTAAGTGAACAAGAAGTGATAAGTATAAGAGAGGTAATCGACAAAGATTACGTGGTTGAGGGAGACCTCAGGCGAGAAACAGCAATGAACATCAAACGGTTAATGGACTTGGGTACTTTTCGTGGCTTACGTCATCGCAAAGGTCTACCAGTTCGTGGCCAACGTACTCACACCAATGCAAGGACACGAAAAGGTCCTGCCCGCGCAATAGCGGGTAAAAAGAAGGCGTAGTTAAATATGGCGAAAGCAGCAGCAGCACAACGGGTTCGAAAACGCGAACGCAAAAATATAACGTCGGGCATTGCTCACGTTAACGCCACGTTCAACAATACCATGATCACCATTGCTGATGTTCAAGGCAATACAATAGCGTGGTCTTCAGCTGGGGGCATGGGTTTTCGTGGCTCACGGAAATCAACTCCGTATGCCGCCCAAGTAGCAGCTGAAGATTGTGGGAAGAAGGCTATAGATCACGGCATGAAAACATTGGAAGTTCGTGTCAAGGGTCCCGGATCAGGACGAGAGTCCGCCCTACGCGCACTACAAACTGTTGGATTTAATATCACAGCTATAAAGGATGTTACACCGGTGCCGCATAATGGCTGTCGACCACCTAAGCGCAGACGAGTATAGCTAGTTGATAGATTAACTGATTACCAGACTTAGGCATTTCATGTCCGGGCTGGTGTTTATTTTATTTGAATAAATTACGAGACTTGAGAGGGTACCAACGTGATCCAGAAGAATTGGCAAGCACTGATTAAACCGAACAAGCTCAATATAGAGGCTGGCGCTGACACGCCCCGCGCAGCAACTGTTGAGGCAGAGCCCCTAGAGCGTGGTTTTGGCTTAACTCTTGGAAATGCGTTGCGGAGGGTGCTCCTGTCATCGCTACAGGGCGCAGCGGTTACATCGATTCAAATTGAGGGTGTTCTGCATGAATTTTCATCAATCCAAGGTGTTCAAGAGGACGTCACTGACATAGTCTTAAATGTAAAGGCATTGGCACTTCAGCTTCATAGCGAGGGGCCGAAAAGAATGACCCTCTCTGCCAAAGGCCCTGGTCCAGTGACAGCTGCGCAAATAGATACCGGGCACGATATAGAGGTTATGAATTCTGACCTAGTAATTTGTACGCTTGATCGCGACGCGAGTATAAATATGGAGCTTGTTGTTGAGACCGGCAAAGGCTACGTCGCGGCAGCAATGAATAGGCCTGCTGATGCGCCCATTGGGCTAATACCTGTGGATTCAATTTTTAGTCCAGTAAGGAAAGTGTCCTACAAAGTTGAAAATAGTCGTGTTGGGCAAGTTACGGACTATGATAAGCTTCTGATGCAGTTGGAAACAAATGGAACTGTTACGCCAGATGATGCTGTGGCGCTCGCAGCCAGAATATTGCAAGACCAGTTGCAACTCTTCATTAACTTTGAAGAGCCAGCTGCTAAAGTGGAAGAAGAAGCGCCTTCCGAGCTTCCATACAATAAACACCTTCTTCGAAAAGTGGATGAGCTTGAGTTGTCAGTACGGTCAGCCAATTGTCTGAAAAATGATAATATCGTTTACATCGGCGATCTCGTTCAGAAGTCTGAAGCTGAAATGCTTCGCACACCGAACTTTGGGCGTAAGTCACTTAATGAGATTAAAGAGGTGCTTACGCAAATGGGATTGCATCTTGGGATGGAAGTGGTTAATTGGCCACCAGATGATATAGAAGATATGGCGAAAAAACTCGAGGAACCCTTTTAATCAGTTTGGTTTTGCGAGGGATATAGGAGACATCCAATGCGACATCGTATGAAAGGGCGTAAGCTCAATCGTAAATCACAGCATCGCCGTGCGCTTTTTGCTAATCTGGCTGTTGCTCTTTTAAAGCATGAACAAATTAAGACTACTCTGCCCAAAGCGAGAGAACTTAGTCCCTTAGTGGATAAGTTGATTACGCTTGGGAAAAAGGGGCGATTGCATGATAGAAGACGTGCTTTTGCGATGCTCGGTGATGATACGACTACTGCTAAACTTTTTGAGACCCTGGCTCCTCGTTACAAGGAACGTTTTGGGGGCTACACACGGGTGCTAAAGGCTGGATTTCGTTATGGGGACTCCGCAGCAATGGCAGTGATAGAGCTGGTTGACCGCGATCCTGAGGTAAAAGGGGTGGACTCCGGACCGCTACCTGATGACCAGTCGGAGGTCAGTGAGGAGGTTTAAAATAATTCATGTCACCTGCTCACAATGTAAAAGCCGACTATTGCGTAGTCGGTTTTTTTATATTTTGTTCTGGATTAAAAAGGGTTCTGCATAATTTAATGGCTCGATCACCAGTAAAATATTATTTTTTTTTACTATCAGTAATGATTGGAGGTGTTATCTCTGAGTCATTAGCCAAAACTATATCTCTGCCTCCTTCTAGGAAGCAAATCTCGATTTCTTTTGCCCCAGTAGTACGCGAGGTTGCTCCTGCAGTTGTAAACATCTATGCAAAGGTAATGCGCAAACAGCGGACAAGGTCGTTGTTTGATGACCCTTTTTTCAGACGTTTTTTCGGTGAGGGCGTCCCTTTCGGGCAAAATCGGAAAAGGCTAGAGAGGTCACTCGGTTCTGGTGTAATTGTTAGTAATGATGGGATTGTCGTAACGAACTATCATGTAATAAAGAATGCGCAAGAAATTAAAATAATTCTATCTGACCGACGCGAATTTGATGCAAAAGTAATACTCAAAGATAGCAAGACAGATCTTGCAGTTCTTAGTATTGAAATTGAAAATGAAGATCTTCCAACTGTCTCATTCGGCGATGCTGATGCCTTGCAAGTCGGTGATTTAGTAATAGCGATTGGTAATCCTTTTGGTGTTGGGCAAACCGTTACGAGTGGTATTGTATCCGCCTTGGCAAGGACTAACGTCGGCATTTCCGACTTTCGCTCTTTTATACAAACAGATGCTGCTATTAACCCGGGAAATTCGGGTGGCGCGTTAGTGGATTTAAACGGGCAATTAATTGGTATTAACACAGCAATTTTTTCTCGTGGAGGTGGCGGATCAGTAGGAATAGGATTTGCTGTGCCCAGCAATATGGTTCGTGCTGTTGTTGAAACCGCGATGTCCGGAAAGCCTTTAGTCAGACCCTGGTTATCTCTCTCCGGTACTGCTGTTACGGCTGATATGGCTGAGGGCTTAGGTCTTTCTAGGCCAACGGGTGTTCTTGTGGAATCGATCTACCCAAAAGGACCTGCGGAACGCGCAGGAATTGAACGCGGAGATGTTATCACCCATATTGAAGATTATGGAGTCGAGGACGAATTTGCATTACGATTTAGGCTTGCTGCTCGGCCAATTGGGAAATCCGCAGAACTTCGCTTTCTGCGACAGGGAAAAGTCAGAAAAACAGAATTTAAATTAATAGCTCCACCGGAGATTCCTCCCCGGAATACAACCATAGTTCAGGGCCGAAATCCCTTCGCTGGTTTGAAAGTAGTGAACTTATCACCTGCGGTAACAGAAAAACTCGGCATCAGAACGACTTCCCAAGGGGTAATGATAAGTGCAATCTTGCGCGGATCCCCGGCCATTGAGGTTGGGTTTTTAGCGGGTGATATTATTATCAAAGTGAATGGACAGGTCATTAAACGCGTCCAGGATTTAGAAAGGATCCTTAAAGCATCGGACTCACCGTGGAATATAAGCATAAAGCGTGGAAAAAAGATCCACCGTATTCGTCTGAGATAACGGTTTAGGTTTTCATGAGCAAGACAATCAATGCTGCCGAGAGCATTAAAATTCTAAACACCTTAAACATGACCCGCAGAGTCTTATCTGCGAGGTACTAGCTTGCTTGCTGGTCTGCACGATACCCTATCAACCGATCTGTTTTCAGGGCCATTACTTCGCAAAGATGTGACCATCTGTTGGGTTAAGGCTCTGGGGTTATTATCTCTGATGTTATCGCATGTAAAATCCGTCTTACGTATTGAGTTCTAGTTTTTGGTCGAGCTAAGATTGTGCTAGGAAGTAGTAACCAGATTATTATAAAACGGAGGGCGTGTATGTCCCGAGAAATAACAAGACACGGTATTATTTCATTTTGTATCATTGTCATCGGTCTGACGGTGCCAAGCATTGCAGTGGCGGCGGAAACACAAATTAATCAAGCAAATACTGCGTGGATTTTAATTGCTAGTGCATTGGTGCTTTTCATGACCCTTCCTGGACTTGCACTTTTTTATGGTGGGCTTGTTCGTGCGAATAATATTCTATCGGTCTTAATGCATTGTTTTGCGATATCGTGCTTGATGTCAGTAATGTGGTTAGTGTGCGTTTATAGTTTGGCTTTCACATCAGGCGGTGCATTTAACTCTTACATAGGTGGTTTTGAAAAAGCATTTTTGCTTAATTTGGCACCATCAACACTTGTTGGAGATATTCCAGAAACAATATTTTTTGTATTCCAGATGACTTTTGCAATTATAACTCCAGCACTTATTGTGGGCGCTTTTGTGGAGCGAATTAAATTCAGCGCAGTATTAATATTTTCAGCAATATGGATTGTTTTAGTCTATGCACCAGTTTGCCATTGGGTTTGGGGTGGTGGTTGGCTGTACGAGAAAAACATAATGGATTTTGCCGGAGGATTAGTTGTGCATGCTACTGCTGGTGTGTCAGCGTTAGTTATAGCAGCAATGTTAGGACCTCGACTAGGCTATCCAAGGGATTTGAGCCCACCCCATCGTCCGGGTCTAACAATGATTGGCGCAAGTATGCTATGGGTTGGCTGGTTTGGGTTTAATGGAGGTTCTGCATTGTCTGCAAATGGTGTGGCTGGGATGGCCGTACTCGTCACTCATATTTCTGCTGCAACCGCATCGCTCACTTGGATGGCTATAGAGTGGATGAAATTCGGCAAACCAAGCCTTGTGGGTATTGTTACTGGCATGGTTGCAGGGCTTGCAGCTATAACCCCGGGTTCTGGCTTTGTCGGTCCAATTGGGGGTGTTGTTTATGGGCTGTTAGCAGGTGGTGTTTGTTATTACTGTGTTAATTTTATAAAAAATATTCTCAAAATTGATGACTCGTTGGATGTCTTCGCAGTCCACGGAGTCGGCGGCATACTTGGTGTTATTCTTGTATCAATCTTTGCGTCAACCTCTCTCGGAGGAATGGGGTATGCTGACGGTATGACAATGGGCCGCCAATTATCGGTGCAGGTGATTGGAACAGTAACAATAATTGCATGGAGCGGAATTTTGACTTTTTTAATTATCAAATTTACGAGTGCATTAGTCGGGCTCAGGGCTGGAAACGAGGCTGAGATGGAAGGACTTGATCTCGCCGAGCATGGTGAGCGCGGCTACAATTAGGCAAAAGGAAAAACAGATGAAACATGTAATGGCGATCATCAAGCCTTTCAAACTTGATGCCGTACGCGAGGCTTTGTCGGCTTTAGGAATAGAGGGCATGACAGTATCTGAGGTAAAGGGATTTGGAAGACAAAAAGGACAAACAGAAATATATCGCGGTGCAGAGTATGCTGTAAACTTTGTCCCAAAGGTTAAGCTTGAGATCGCGGTAGAGGACAGTCTTGCTGATCAACTAATTGATACAATCCGTGAAACCGCACAAACTGGTAATATAGGCGATGGAAAGATTTTTGTCTCCGACGTATCTAGTGCTGTTCGTATACGTACTGGCGAAACTGGCGCAGACGCCTTGTAAGCGCCTAATATGAGAGGAGTTCATCGGACCGAGTTCTCGCTAAATCTCGCACTTGCTGCGGCTGTCGGTGGTGCGTTGGGCGCAGTGGTCAGGCATTTAGTTGTTCAACAAACTGCAAATATTTTTGGCACAGACCTTCCTTGGGGCACCTTTATAGTGAACACTATAGGTTCATTTATTCTTGGTATCGCCGTTGAGATATTCGCACTGATATGGACACCTGGGCAAGCATTTCAGATAATGCTCACCGCAGGTCTCTGTGGCTCCTTAACTACATTTTCTGCATTCTCAATGGACTTAGTGACACTCTTTGAACAGGGTTTTTTAACCAAAGCAGGCATCTATTTGGTAGTGTCAATTTTATCGGGTGTCATGGCTCTTCTCGCTGGTATGGCTCTGATCCGAGCTATTAATACGTGATTAAATGGTGACTAAAGTCAATCATCGAGCAGTATTAGAAGCCGATAATGGGATAAGGCTCGATCGCTGGTTTCTTCGTCACTATCCCAATTTATCTCACGGAAAGTTGCAGAAGTTGCTCAGAACTGGCCAGGTACGCTTGGACAGCAAAAGAGCAAAAAGCGGTCAGCGTCTACAGACGGGGCAGATCGTTCGTGTACCACCTATTCATGCATCAGCCGTACTGATTGGCGAAACAGAAAATAGTATTAGCTCTTCTGATCGGGCATTCATAAGAGGTTTGGTTATAGCCGAGGATCCGTTATTTTTTGCTCTTAATAAGCCCGCTGGGATTGCAGTTCAGGGTGGTAAAGGGAATAGGCGTAACCTCGATGTATTGCTGCCCGGCTTAGTTACATCCCATGAGGAACGCCCACGTCTCGTTCATAGGCTGGATAAAGATACCAGTGGTGTATTGTTAGTGGCTCGCTCTGCGATGGCGGCAGAGACAATCAGTAAGTGTTTTCGTCATCGGGAAGCAAAGAAGCAATATTGGGCACTTGTCGCAGGTGTCCCGAACCCACTTCGAGGAGAGATTAATTTATCTATTCGCAAGGTAAGTAACGGGAAAATTCAACGCGTTCAGCCTGTTAAAGAGTCCGGCCAAATGGCATTGACTCATTATCAAACTATTGAGACTGTGGGAAGTCTTGCCTCATGGGTGATACTTCACCCCATAACTGGACGCACCCACCAGTTACGTGTTCACATGGCAGAAATAGGAAACCCTATATTGGGAGATGGAAAATACGGTGGGAAGAGGGCATTCCTAGACGCTATTTCACCTCAGATGAATTTACATGCTAAACAAATTACGATACCACATCCTGGTAGAGACGGTATTATAACAATTCAAGCCCCGCTGCCTCCTCACATGATCCGGTGCTGGAACTTCTTTGGATTAGATGCTGACACTGTATTGGAGACGTAATTTTTTGGAATTAAAAATTTGTTCATGCCGCACAACAATTTAATAGTTTTCGATTGCGATGGTACCCTTATCGACAGTGGGCACAATATAGTTACTGCCATGCGCGAGGCATGGCTTTCAAATGGGTTAAAGCCACCGCCAACAAATGCAATTCGTCGAATTGTCGGTTTAAAATTAGGTGAGGCAATTTATCAACTAATGCCGCAAGAATGTGACATTGAGCTCGCTATTCTGGAAGAAGCTTATATTGAAGCTTTCACTAAAGTTCGCAATCGATCTGATTACACAGAACCATTATATCCCGGCATCCGTCGTTGTTTGGAGTCTCTGAGAGGCTTGGGTTTTCAACTTGGAATAGCTACTGGCAAATCTCGACGCGGTTTGCTCCGAACACTAAAGCAACATTCTTTAGGTGTTTTCTTTCAAGTTTTAAAAACTGCTGATGATGGGCCAGGAAAACCCTGTCCAGATATACTTCTAGATGCTATGGCTGAGATCGGTGTAGAGCCGGAAAATACGGCAATGGTCGGTGATACGACTTACGATATTAAAATGGCGATGAATGCTGCAGTGAAACCGATTGGTGTAGATTGGGGTTACCATGACCCTATTGAACTTAAAAAAGCTGGTGCGAAAATTATTATTGACGAGTGTAGTAGCTTGCCTGCCACTTTGAAGGGGATTTGGGATAGCAAATAATATTATTTAAAGGTTGCTACTCTGGGCAGTAAAAGACTGATCTAGCTGGTAGGATACTTTGAAAAGATTTTTTAAAAATACGATGGTTGTACGCCTTAATGGTCAGTTTGCTGTAACCTTGGATGACTCAGCGCTGATCACACCTGAGAAGAATAAACTTATTTTGCCAACTAAAAAGTTAGCTTCAGAGATTGCGAAGGAATGGGATCAGCAGGGAAAAGAAATTGACACCTCGTTAATGCCAAACACGCGTATGGCTTGTACAGCCATTGATAGAATTTCAGACGATAAAGAGCCCATAGTAACTAAGTTGCTCGAATACGCTAGCACCGATTTGCTCTGTTACCGCGCATCTAGTCCAAATGCTCTACGGTCAAGGCAAGAAGAACTCTGGCAGCCACTTTTGCATTGGGTTGAGAATTCTTTTGCAGCTCCGCTGATTGTGACAGAAGGCGTTATGCCTGTGGCACAGCCTCCGAATAGCTTGATCAGACTCACGCATGTGCTTTTGAAATATAATGCTTTTGAATTGGTAGGCCTCGTCGGTTTAACTCAAGCGAGTGGTTCTTTGGTTCTCGCATTGGGAATGTTAGAGTGCGAGATAGGGGCTAAATTTTGTATAAAAGCATGCCAAATTGACGATAAATACCAGGTTGACTCCTGGGGAGAAGAGAGTGAATTAATGGATCGACTTGATCATCAGGCAAGAGATATCAGGACTACGGCAAGATTCCTTTCACTTTTAAAAAGTAATAGTTGTGGCGATGCAGAGGTTCCACGATGAATGACGTAAGCAAACGTATTGAGAAAAGACGCGATTCTTCAATGTTAGGTGGCGGCCAAAAGCGTGTGGACGCTCAACATTCGAAAGGAAAGCTTACTGCACGTGAGCGAATTGATGCACTGCTTGACGAAGAAAGTTTCGAAGAATGGGATATGTTCGTTGAGCACAATTGCCGTGATTTTGGCATGGACAGCAATCGGGTGCCCGGCGATGGAGTGATCACCGGTCATGGGAAAATCAATGGGCGGCCGGTCTTTGTTTACAGTCAGGACTTTACGGTTTTTGGCGGCTCATTATCTAGTGCTCATGCTAGAAAAATTTGCAAGGTAATGGATCAAGCTATGAAAGTAGGCGCTCCAGTGATTGGCATCAATGACTCTGGCGGAGCTCGCATTCAAGAGGGTGTCGCTTCGTTGGCAGGGTATGCGGATGTTTTTCAACGAAATGTCTTAGCGTCTGGTGTAATTCCGCAAATTTCCATGATTATGGGGCCGTGTGCGGGTGGTGCAGTTTATTCTCCAGCGATAACTGACTTTATTTTTATGATCAGGAATAGTTCATACATGTTTGTTACCGGTCCCGATGTTGTCAAAACGGTTACCCATGAAGAAGTTTCAGCTGAAAAATTAGGAGGGGCATTGACACATACCTCTACGTCAGGTGTTGCTGATCTTGCGTTTGAGAATGATATTGAAGCATTGGTTCAGGTTCGCCGATTTTTCGATTTCATTCCCCTTTCAAATCGAGAAAGGCCACCAGTTCAACCAACGAATGACCCCGTTGATCGTTTAGAAAGCTCATTGGACACATTGGTTCCGCACGACCCTAATCGGCCGTACGACATGTTTGAATTGATTTATAAGACTGTGGATGAGCATGATTTTTTCGAGATTCAACCCGATTATGCCGGTAATATCATCATAGGTTTTGGTCGTTTGGGTGGTATGCCCGTAGGTGTTGTAGCGAACCAGCCCATGGTATTAGCTGGTTGTCTTGATATTGATTCTTCAAGGAAAGCAGCTCGCTTCGTGCGATTTTGTGATTGCTTTGGAATACCAATTATAACACTTGTTGATGTTCCTGGTTTTCTTCCGGGAACATCACAGGAATACGGAGGTATCATAAAACATGGCGCTAAACTCTTATTTGCGTATGCTGAGGCCACTGTCCCCAAGCTCACGGTAATAACACGTAAAGCTTATGGCGGAGCGTATGATGTGATGAGTTCTAAGCATTTACGTGGCGACCTAAATTACTCATGGCCTAGTGCAGAAATAGCCGTAATGGGGCCAAAGGGAGCAGTAGAAATTATTTTCCGTGAAGAGATAGATGATCCTGATAAAATAGCACAAAGGACACGTGATTATCGTGAGAAATTTGCAAACCCACTCGTTGCTAGTCAGCACGGTTTCATTGATGACATCATTCCACCGCATAGCACTCGTGCCCGGCTTTGCCGTGGCTTAGAATTACTCGTTAATAAAAAGTTGGATAATCCTTCAAAAAAACATGACAACATACCGCTTTAGTCTCGATATATCTGTTTGGGTTTGAGGTTTGGAAAGGCACGCTGAAATACCTAGCCTCTGAGGTATCATATTTTTACGAGATCTTTTTAGGAAACAGCTTGGAGGAAACATGGAAGAAATTAACGTAGATTTGCACAGCGACACCCAAACTCGGCCCTCGCCCGGCATGAGGGAGGCTATGGCACAAGCACCGGTGGGGGATGAACAACGCGGAGAAGACCCTAGCGTCAACAAACTGTGCGAAATGGCCGCTGAGCTAACGGGCAAAGAATCCGCGGTATTTATGCCATCGGGTACGATGTGCAACCAAACGTCAGTATTGGTTCATTGTCAACCGGGAGACGAAATCATCGCTGATAAGACCTCTCATCTTATCAACTCCGAGTCGGGCGGGGCAGCTGCACTTGCTGGTGTCCAAATTAAGTCTATCAATGGTAAACGAGGTATATTCACCGCTGAGCAGGCCGAAAACGCGGTTAATATGAAGAAACGAAATATTCCCCGTACCCGTATGATAGAGATTGAGCAGACGTCAAATGCTGGTGGTGGTTCGATTTGGCCGTTAGAGCGAATTCGGGAGGTTGCCGAGATTGCAGAGAAATTTGGCTTGATAATGCATATGGATGGTGCGCGAATGCTTAATGCCGCAGTCGCTAGTAATATTACGGCCGCCGATTTTGCAGAGTCTTTTGACTCTCTTTGGGTTGATTTAAGTAAAGGTTTAGGTTGTCCGGTCGGAGCTGTGCTGTGCGGCTCTAGTGATTTTATAGAAAAGGTTTGGAGTTGGAAGATGCGCCTCGGTGGAGCGATGCGGCAATCGGGCATAGTAGCCGCAGCAGGGGTTTATGCGCTTGAAAATAATGTGGATCGGCTCGCTGATGATCACACGCTTGCTAAACGGTTTGCCGATAACATATCTGGCATCACGGGAATTGAGTTATGGCCTGTAGAAACCAATCTCGTCTTTTTTGATGTGAAAGAAACCGGGCTGACTGCAAAAATATTTCATGAGAGACTGCTGGAGAGAGGTGTACGCATAGGCATAAAGGACGAATATGAAATGCGAGCCGTGACACACCTCGATGTTGACTCAGCGGAAATAGCTCAGGCAGCCGATGCTGTAGCTCAGGTTGCAGCGGCAGCTTAAAAAAGTGTTTAATAAAATACTTATTGCTAATCGGGGTGAGATTGCTTGTCGCGTCATTAAAACGGCCAAGACTATGGGAATCTCAACGGTTGCTATTTTTTCTGAACAAGATGCGATGGCACTACACGTAGCTATGGCTGATGAGGCTGTGTGTATTGGTCCGGCTCCTGCAAG
>MDTC01160388.1_pt1 | contig 11765 bp, 9 predicted proteins | sample 811181 | NCBI WGS metagenome assembly MDTC01 (sample SAMN05326644, study PRJNA326480) | marine metagenome | isolation source: seawater | place: Pacific Ocean: North | collected 2011
TTCATATTTGATAACCATATTATTGTAAAAAATATTTGCAGATTTAATTTTTAACTTTTCAAATATTTTTTTATTATTATTAAGGTGAAAAATTATGGTAGCATCTATTTTACATTTATTTGATGTAGATTTATTTCCCATATTATTTTTTTAATTATTAAAAAAAATAATATAACGCAAATCAATTTAACAAAAATCGATGTATTTAAAAGTTATAAATTAATTAAAATTTATATTTAAAAATATAAATTACAATAAATATATTCAATATGTATTTGGAAATTTTTTTTTTTTTACTAAGCTGTTTTATTTATAAAATATATAGTTATGATAAAATTCAAAAACCGAAAGGATATATTAAAAGTAATGAAATAAATAATGAACCCTTGAGAAAAGGTGAAATAAATCGTAATAGATTTAATAAAAAAAAAATACCCCAGGAGATAGATGTTATTGTAATTGGTTCTGGTATCAGTGGATTAACTACTGCGGGTTTATTATCTCGTGTGGGTAAAAAGGTTTTAGTTTTAGAACAACATTATGTTGCAGGTGGAAGTACTCATTGTTTTGAAGATAAAAAGTGGGAATTTGATACAGGAATTCATTATATTGGAAACATAAAAAGTCGGAATAAAGTTTTAAATTTAATAATGGATAAACCAATTGATTGGATTCCTCTTGGACACGACAATGATTTAATTTACGATAATATAATTATAAATGATAGTGTTTATAGTTTTAAACCGGGTAAAAAAAATATGATCAATTATTTGGGAGAATTATTTCCACAAGAAAAACAAAATATTATAAAATATATAAATTTAGTTCAGAGAGTTGCCAAGTTAGAATTATATTTCTTATTAAAAATAATCAAACCATTTTGGTTAGCAAAGATTCTAACTAATTTTTTATGTAAAGATTTTATATATTATTCTAATAAAAGTGAATATGAAATTCAATCATTATTTTTTAAAGATGAAAAACTAAAAGCAGTTATTAGTGGATTATCCATTGATGGAGGTCCTCCTCCAAAAGAACAAAGTTTTTTTATTCATGCGGGTATATTAAATCATTTCATAGAAGGGGGGTTCTATCCAAGAGGTGGTCCAAGTGTATTCGCAAAAAATATTATACCTATAATTGAGAAAAACGGTGGTCAGGTATTGGTAAATGCTAACGTTGAACAAATATTGGTATTAAATGGTAAAGCAATTGGTGTCCAAGTGAATAATATGAATATTTACGCCAAAAATATAGTCAGTAGTGTAGGTATCAAAAATACATATGTGAAATTATTATCTGAAGCGACACTATATAATAAATATTTTAATAATATAATATTAAATCACCCGTCCTACTTATCTTATAATTTTTTATTTGTCGGATTAGAGGGCACTGCAAAAGACTTAGGATTGAATAGTAGTAATATTTACACTTGGGATAAAATTTCTTTTGACGAAACAGTAAAAGAATATTATAAAGATCCATTTAATATAAAAAATACACAACCACCTATTTTTATAGCTTCAAGTAGTGCAAAAGATTTAGATTGGATAAAAAAATATCCAAATAAGAGCACCGTTTGTATTATATCTTGGAGTAATACCGAAATGTTTAATACAAAAAATAAACCTCAAAAAAGAAAAGACACAACATATACAAACAATAAAAAAAAAATAGAAGACATTTTATGGAATGCATTATATAAATTTTACCCAAAATGTAAAGGTAAAGTATTATATTCCAGCACAAGTACCAGTGAAACTGTTAAATATTATTTAGGTTCTTATAATGGAGAATGTTATGGTTTGGATGCCAATACATCACGTTTTAACTATTCAAATTTAAGACCTGAAACAAATATTAAAAATTTATATTTAACAGGACAAGATATAGTTGCGTCAGGATTCGGAAGCGCTATTACTTCAGGTGTTTTAACCGTTAGTGATATGTTAGGATATAATTCATTATTAGATATTATAAAGGGTAGAAACATACTAGATGATATTAAATACATAATATTGTAAAAATTACATTAGCATCTATTTTACATTTAATTGATGAAGATTTCTCCCCAATATTAATTTTTTTAATTATTTAAAAAAAATAATATAACGCAAACTAAATTAGCAAAACAAATTTATTTAATATTAGACGAAGTTCTATCATTTAAATTTTTTTATAAAGGAGATAAAAAATTTGATTATTATTTAACGTTTTTTTTCATATAAGCAAAGCAACCGCACGATTATATCTTCGATTGAACCTCAACCTTCACATACATCACGATGTCTTCCCATCACATATATACATTGGATCCCAACGTCCAAGAGGGAGATGTAAAAGATTATGAGGACATTTACAGAGTCGAAAGGAAGGTGCGATTGGGATGGACGGCAATAATTTGGGAGACTCCTGATATTGAAGGGGATATAACAATCCCCAATATGTCGAAAGAGGGAAAGAAAATTACCATTCGAAGCGTTTGGAAAGACAATGACGGATACGATTGGATAACGGATGACAATGGAATAGAATGGGACCTTTACCGGTGCATGATAAACTGGTGTTAAACCGAAAACTAAAAAACAAAAAAAAACAAAAAGAGGGTGGTATGTGTTTTTTTTTTCAATATTTCAAATAGGAAATAATAAATTTGAATTTTTAATGTATTCTTTGCCTCCCTTTTTATTAAGAATGCTTTTATCTTTTGATAACATATTAGGTATAAATAATACACTCCATATATATCCTAGGATATAATATGGAATTTTTGAATTTCCTAACATTGCGTATGAAAGATAAATCATCATTTCTGATAAATAATTAATATTCCTAGATCTTTTAAACCAACCATCATTTATTAATTTTTTACCATTTTCAAGTTGATAATATTTTTGTGTATCAGACGACATCATCATAACACATCCTAAGGTATGTATAAAGATACAAATTGCTGCTCTAAAGTTACTAATATTGATTTTATTTTTTATTATCAAATAAGGTGATACCCAATATGGACCTAATACTAGGAGAAAAGAAGCAATTGAAGATAGAATAGTGCTTTTTCTCTCCCATCCCTTGTCTGGAATAACCAAATCTTTGAGTAACCAAATTAAACCATAAGTTCCATGTAATGATAAATATAGGTAGGCTGTTTTATTAAAATTTTTGAAATGATACATTAATGATAAAACATAAAAAAAAGTCCCTCCTTTTTGAAAATTAATAACATGTTTAAGTTTTAAAATTTTGGGCCCAGGTGGTATATCTGTGCTTAAATAATTAGTTAATTTTTTGAGTAACATTATGAATTTTAATTTTATTTAATATTTAAATAAAAAAAATAAAAAAACTAATGTTAATATTTCACTAAATTTATTTAATTAATTATTTGGTAATATTGGATTATTAAGCCATTTATTGATAAAATATTTTTTACCTTTGATATAAATTGTATTCTGGGAACCACCTGGACTATCTGCTTCATATCTTCTCCATAATACCCTACCACAATCAGAAATCATTGCAAAATTATGTTGGTTGATATATTTTACCTGACTCAATGAACGCATTGTGTTTTTGGTTGGCTGTTTAAATTTACCATACCAAACTTTGGAAAAATATATATCATTATTTATTAAAATATTTTGTATTTTAATAAGAATTTTTTCTTGTGATTTTGTTAATGCAGGTCTATTTTCAAAAGAACCACAATAAGAAAGACCTTTAGGAAGGTTTAATGATCTTGTATAATTATATGGTAACGGCATATTAATTTTTAATTTAAAAAAAACAAATTAAAAATTAAATCAAATTTTCATTAATCAAAACCAGAATTAGAAGTTATAATTTCTAATATATTTTTTTTTGTAATAATATTTTTTCCATTACATAATTTTTCGATGTCTAAAAGTTTTTTATAATAAAGGTCTCTTTCTAGAGAGACTTTATTTTTTCTATTAAATTGCATTGTAAATTTAGGAATATTTGATTTGATATTATCGATTGGAAACCACTCACCCCAAAGTTTTTGAGGGAGCTCTACACTTTTCGTTAATAAATTTGGAATTGTTGCCTCATAACCAAATGATGAAAAAGCAAAATAAACAACTAAAAAACTTTTTGATAAAATCAACCAATCAACTAAAGCTCCAGAATAATTTTTTCTTTCAGTTCTTTCAGTTTCTCTACCTATGTAAAAAACATTAAGATTATGTCCCAATAGTTTATTTAGGACATCTCTGAATAAATTTTTATCATTATGTGATATAAAAACATCTTTGATTTGATATTTATTACAATTTTTAAGTAATTCAGAAACAATTTGGTCAATTTCTGGAATTAATCCACTTAGTGATTTAGGAGGTCTAAAATCCCCACCTCTAAGATGGAGAGAAATATATTTTTGAGGAAGTGTAACATTTTCATCTTGATTAACATTTAAATTGGTTAGTTGAATTCTACTCATATTTTTAAGATCATGATTTAATTTCTTGTAAATAGGTTCAATCAATTTCATGGAATTATATATTTTTTGTTTTTCAGATATAAATTTTCCTAATCCCATATCAGGATCATAGAAATTTTCATTATTAATGATTATCACACAATCGTGGTTTGAATTTTTAATATCATTCACATAATATTGAATACCTTTTTCTGGATTTATTTCAGGGTAAATAATCAATAACTTATCATTAACTTCAATTTTTCCTCTTTTTTCTAATGGATCAATTTTAAAAAGTTCTTTAATTTTATCTAAAGAAGTATGTTTCCACAAAGATTCATTACCATTATAATCAAATACATCCCCTATTCTACAATTACAATTAACCTTATCTTCTTCCCAAATTACAAATAATTCCCTCCCTATTCGTTCTGAAAAAATTTTAGCAGAAACCATACCCCTTATTCTATTAAAAGCACCATTTATAGCAATATTTATTAATGTTTTACTCATATAAAAAGTTACTATTAATTAATCTCTAAATTGTTTATATTTTCTTTATAATTTTTTAATAATTTTTTAAAAAAACTTAATTCAGATAAATTATTTTGCAAAAAATCATTTATATCCTCAGAATTATCAATAATAGATATATTACTATTTACAAAAAATAGAATATTATCAAAAAGTTTTTCTTTATTTTTAACATTTTTAAAATCAATATCCAAATTGATTAAAATTTCAAAACATATTGAAATAATATTAATTTCTCTAGGAAAATCAAGAATATCTAAGGTAAGTAAATTATTTAATTTTTTTTTAACAATTGAAAAGAAACCTAAGTGATAACTTTTATAAACAATATTAGACAATGACAAGCAAACATATTCCAAAAATTCTTCAATGTATTGAATTTTAAAATTATTTTTATTAGATTCTAATTTTTGAAAAATATTGATGATAAATTTTTTAAAAAAATAATACAATTGAGTGTCTTTACTAATATTTGAGGATTTAATATTGGAAAATTGTATAGGACCTATAGTTTTATTTATAATAAAATGTTTTACATCTTTTATGTTTGTATTATCAGAACCATAAGTTCTAGATATATTTAAATATTCATTATATAAAATTATAGATCTTTCAGTCATAAACATTGTTAATTTTGGATTTAAAGAATAATTATAAATTAACCAAAATATTGAAAATACTAAATTTGAACAATTAATTGTTAAAGCAGCATTATTTTGTTGTTCAAAAGTTTCAATTAAAGATTTTTTAATACATTTTACTAATAAAAAAAATATTTTTTTTGGTTCTGTATTATCTTTTTTAAGAGTTTTTTTATCAATAAAATCAATTAAACATGTGTCATCTTCCATTGAAAAAGAATTCATTTAATATAAAAAAAAATTATTTTAAAATATATAATCCGCGTTTAATTATAATAATTTTAATATAGATAAATTATGAATGACATAGTATCTACTTGAAATTTGAGTTCATTTTGTATAAAAGGGTACGTGGGGCTAACATATAAATTTATTTATATTTTTAAATGGCTGTGTTTAATCAAGAGGTCTTGAAAAATTTCAGGATGAGATTAAATTAAATCACAAAAATTTTATGATTTAATTTTTATATAAAAAATATAATATACTAATACTTAATGAACAGAATAGCTATTTGTTTTCATGGATTAAGTGCATCTACAAGTGATAAGGGTTTCAAAATAAATTTTAAAGATTCTTTTGATTCATTAAAAAAAAACATTATTAATTGTAATAAAAAATATAAATTCGATATTTTTTTTCATTCTTGGAATAATTCTGAAAAAAAGAAGATTATCAAATTTTTAAAACCAGTTAAGTATCAATTTGAAAACACGATAGATTTTTCAAATGTAATTAGTGATACCGATAGATTTAAACAATATTTAAATAAAGAATATACAGGTGTAGTTGATGAGAAAAAGTATTTACATTCATTATATTCGAGATTTTATTCCTTATGGAAATCTATTTTAATTGTAGAAAACATAGATGATTATGAATTTGTGATATCACTTAGGTTTGATTTAATTTTAAAAAAAAAAATAGAATTTAATAATTTAACCAATAAATATTTAATTTGTTCAAAATTTATTGAATTTCAAGACGATTCCAAAAAAGAATTTAATCAAATAGTTACTTTAGATGGGGAAAAAATCAAGTATGATAAAAACTTATTTGAATATGGTGTAATGGACTACATTTTTATTTCAAGTGGATTTAATATTAAAAAAATGTCTAATATTTTTTTACATTTAACAAATTATTTTGATACAAAAAGTAATTATTTTAAAGCCAATAAATGGCCTTGTTTATTATCAGGACATCCAATATGTGCTTATCATATAAAAAGAAATAATCTAAAAATCAAATATTATTTAACTTGTGATAAAGATTTTTGTTTAGATAGAGATAAATTTAATGATTATATGAATAATTTTGAAAAATACAGTGCTAATCAAGAATTATTATTAAAAACAATTAAAGAATTAGAAAAAAAATTCTCTAAAAAAAATCTACCTTGGAATCTAATTTCAAGAATAGGAACAGCTTATTGGAGATGTAATTTAAAACAAAAGGCATCAGAAAATTGGTTAATGAGTTATAATATCAAAAACAATAAAACAGATTGTATTAATTTAATTATTTATTATGATGAAATAAATAATAATAATGAATTAAAAAAATTTTGCATAAAAGCCCTTGAATATAAAGATTATCTTAAAAATGACGAATTAAATGCTATAAAAAATACCTTAAAAAAGTTAAATTATAAATAGATTTAAAGATTATATTTATTTTATATAACTATAATAAATGGTTTCAGCAAAATTAATTCAAATTTCAGCCAAAGGCCCTATTGATAATTTAATGTATGGTAACCCCCAAATAACTTTTTTCAGATCAGTTTTTAGAAAACCAACAAATTTTGCAACTAACTATGTAACAAAACCCGCATTATTTAATTCAGAATTTGGGAAATCTTTCACGGAAACTATTCCACGTGAAGGTGATTTATTAGCAGGTGTTTATATTAGATTTAAGTTATCTGATTTAAAAAGAAAATATAGATATTTTAGTTTCGATCAACCTTTCCAAGCAACAGCAGGAGCCGGATTCACAGATCCAAATTTCACAACACCACAAGATTCAACCACTGGAGGAACACCAGCAGGAATATATGACCCTCAATTTACTAGTTTTTGTAACGGTATTGGTTCTGTTTTAATTGAAGAAGTAAATATAACTGTAGGTAATAAGGTTTTAGAAAGTATGTCAGGAGAATGGATATTTTTAAACAATGAATTACATAATAATTCAAGCAAAAAAGAAAATTTTTATAATCAAATATTCTATAACAAAACAGAATTTATAGTTGGGGAATCAAATACGAAAGATATGGACATATTAGTTCCTATACCATTTTTTTTCACAAAAGATAGTGGTTCTTATTTACCAATAATAGCAATGATCAATGAAAATTTAGAAATTACAGTTAAAATGAGAAGTTTAGAAAAATGTCTTGTTAGGAATTATCAAACTGGAAATAAATCAACTTCTGTAGGAGAACATGGTTGGTATGAATATGAAACTAATGCAAATGGTGAAACAAGTATTGTTCCATTTTCTCAAGTTGATCAAAATAGTAAATATAATGAGGATGTAACAGCTACCATAGATAATTTAGATTTAATTTATAAATTTTATCATCTAGACGATACAGAAAAAAATTATTTTATTCAAAATGAACATAGATATGTAGTTCCTATTACAAAATCATTAGATAGGGAAGAGTTTAATTATTCTAATGGAACCTTTCAACAAATACCAACTGAGATAAGAAATCCAACAAAATATTTTACCTTTGTATTACAAAGAAAGGATAATTTAGAGGATAATGATTATTTTAATTTTACAAGTGTGAATAATTTATATTTAGGAAATCAGCCGATCCCTGATATGAAAAAAAATCTTTTAGAAGAGTTTAATATTGAATTAAATGGAAATGATTTATTTGAGAGTTTGCCATCAAAAATTCTTAATGATTTAGAATTATATTCAAAATTCCAAACAAATTCCAATGTTCTTTTATATACATATTCATTTGCTCTTTATCCAAATGATGTAAATCCTTCAGGAAGTTTAAATTTTACACAAGTGATGAATCAAGTATTCAAATTAAAATTAATAGACCCAAGTAAATACAGTAATAAGAATGTCTTTTTCAGATGTTATTCCGTATCATATAATGTTTTAACAGTAAAAGATGGATTTACTGGATTCCAATTTTATTAAGAATAATTGTAATTTAAAGTTTATTTTATATTACTATTATATATGTCTTATCCTAAAAAACCAAATTTTCATCATATTCAGGTGAAATCAAAGGAGGGAATTAGAAATAGTGGTCTTATCGTGAGTGATCGAATCAATGTTACTGATACATTATATGTTAAAAATTTAGTTGTTACAGAAGATTTAAGAGTTCCTGTAAAAAATGATACTCAATCAGAAAAAGAAACAGTTGTAATTAATAATAAATCATCTATTATTAATAAAAGAACAGGGAAAATAAATTATGATTCTCAAATTAGAGAAATTAAAATAACAGGTGATGATAATATTTCAAATCCGATATCTCAAATGAATAATAATTTTACCAAAGAAAATAAAATAAAACAATATTTGTTATATGAGGGGTGGTCAGCGCAAGGACAGGAAAAAACACCACTTAAAAATTCAGATGATTCTGGAATTTTTTTAGATGACCACATTTATTATCAAGCAAGTGGTTATTTGGTAGGTTTAACGAATACTTCATCAAATTCAGAAGTTTATAATCCTATTGCATATATGTCAAGAATAGATTATTTTATTGTAACTTTAGATAGTTTTTCAGATATAACAAACAAACCAATCAATCACCTATCACATACTTTATTTAACAATGTAAGTGGTGAAGTCAATATAATTGCTAAAGTTCGAAATGGAAATTATTATTTAGATATAAATGTTTCAACTGATTCTGAAACAAAGTGGTATGGTATTTTATCTTTTAAAAAATACTATATTCAGAGTGATACTGACAGATCCAGTTTATTAAGATTAAAATTTACAGAGAGTGATACATTGATAGATTGGACTCCTGTGTATAAAAATGTGACATTAGAAGGAACTGAATATGAAAATATTTTTAAATATTTTGAGAAAATAACAATTCAAAATATTAATCCTTTTGCTCAAAAAATAACTGATCCTGGTTTTACTTATTTAAATTCAGTAATTAATGATGAAACTAAACTTACAGTAAAAGAGATAAAAGAATTTTCTACTGTATCAAATGGTAGCACAGTAAATAAGTATAAAGAAATAATAAGTGATAAAGGAACAGAATATCAATTGAGTGATAGTAGCACACTGAAAGAATACAATATTTATGCTTACTACAATGTTTTATTTTTACAACCTAATTATGAAAATACTAAAATGTATGCAAGTTCATACGGGTATGATCTTTATATGAATAATTATAATGATTCTGGAAAATGTGAAATTGTAAGTTTTGATAATATGTTTGGAAATACATTTAAAAAAGATCAAACCCAAGATAATTTTAATTATCACACAACAACCATATTTGAAGATTCTAATAATGGTTATTATTATAATGGTAATACGTTAGTTCCAAATAAAAAAATTCAACACATTTTTCAAAGTAAAGAAAAAGAACAAAATTATTTAGCTTATTTAGGTATTTCTTATAATGAATTATTTTGTGTTAAAGAAATTAATGATAAAACAGAAAATAATGCCCATAAAGACCAATTGTACTATTTAGAAAATATTGTGAATATATCTGATGATTTTAAAAGAAATTTGGTTTTATATAAATATGTAGGTGACTGTGTAAAAGATACATCCTTTAATATTTATATGGACGATAATGGAAACCAAACTAATAGATTCCTATCATTAGGAAAACACCACTACATAAAAGTGTATTCAGTTGTAAGAAATATTTCTACAAAAAAATATGCTTTTTTTACCCATTCATCTTCTATTATTATTCCATCTTTTTCACATTTAAGAGAAAGATTTGTAAAATATCAAGAAGGAGGAGAAACAAATCTTAATACAATAAAAAGTAATTTTGATACAATTTATGTGAATGCTAATACAGTAACAAATAATACAGAAAAAGACGAATTTGATTATACCACTTTACCGGAAAATTATAATAATGATGCACCTTTTGAATATATTAATACAGAAACACTAAAATATATAAAAGATGATAATTCTAACAAAAAAGAAGTTTTAGATTTTGAAATGAGTATCAGCACCGAGGCAATATTAGACACAGTTGGATCTGATAATACTGCTATAAATCAGTTAGATTCAACACTTAATTCATACAATACTTTTGATATTAAATTTCCAATTAAAGTTTCTTGCACAACAAAGCATAGCGATAAATTTCAGATCTATATGTTATTGGAAATTAATAAATTCTCTTTTCAAAATTATTAAATTAAACATGTTACGCTTTTGTTATATTATATTTTTTTTTTTATTTTAATATAATATAAATGCCAACCGATTGGAAAACAAAGAATATTACAGTAAAAGATCTATTACAGGTTCAGGGTAATTTGAGTGTTAGTGGAAGTGCTACATTTACAGGCACCTATGATATATCAGGTGCTTCTAAAATGGGAAATACATTAAGTGTTGGAGATGCAACAACATTAGGCAGCACATTAATAACTGTTGGTCCAGCAACAATGAAAAACACATTATCAATTGCTGGTACAACATTTGTCCAGGGTAATTTAAGTGTAGGAGGACAAACCTTTTTAGGAAATACTACACAACAAACTGTTGTAAAAGAAGATATAACTATTAATGACGAAATGAATATTTCTGGAGCAACTATTATGGCATCTACACTGGGTGTATCAGGTGTAACTATTTTAAAAGATGTTTTAAGTGTAGGAAAAGATATAAAAACGGAAGGAAAAATAGAAAGTCAAAAAGAAGTAATTATTGAAAGCACTATAAGTATTAAAGGAACTGCTGTTTTGAAAGAACAATTAAGTGTAGCGGGTAATGCATATTTCGGAAATATTTCAGTAGGGGGAAATTTATCTTATGATGGAGATTTGCAAGTTGCAGGAGTTGCAATAGGAACCGCTCTTAGTGTTTCTAATGAAACAGCTCTTAAATCTACGCTGTTTGTTTTAGGAAATAGTACATTTAAA
>MDTC01025740.1_pt1 | contig 11764 bp, 5 predicted proteins | sample 811181 | NCBI WGS metagenome assembly MDTC01 (sample SAMN05326644, study PRJNA326480) | marine metagenome | isolation source: seawater | place: Pacific Ocean: North | collected 2011
ACCACCAACACCAACAACAGATTTCTTATCGATTTCTTGGAGGAAGACGACAAAGGAATACGTCCTCCTCTTTTGTCCCCGACGCGTTGAGATCGAACGCGAACAAAAGAAGAGGAACGAACACCCGCGCGGCGCAGACGACGACGACGAAAGCTGCCGCGGAAGAAGACATCGTCATCGTCGACGACGCGTCCTTCGAAAAGGAAGTGTTGCAAGCGGAAACGCCAGTCCTCATCGATTTCTGGGCGACGTGGTGTGGTCCGTGCAAGTTAATCAGCAAAGTGGTGGAGAAAGCGGCGCCGGAGTACAAAGGGAACTTGAAGATTGTGAAAATAGAAACAGATCCGAACCCAATTTTAGTGGAAAAGTACGAGGTGTATGGGTTGCCGACGTTGATGGTGTTTAAAGATGGCGAACCGGTGAAAGGGAGTAAGCGAGAAGGCGCAATCAACCTCGCCAAGTTGAAAGACTATTTGCAAACGCACGGCGTTTCTCCGGCGTAAGTATATAAATATGCGTACATCCCGCGTATGTGAAATGAAACCCGCAACACAAAACAGTTGAATACTATTACAATCGTCCAATTCCTATCGCACGCACCGTGCTTCCTTCTTTCTTTCTTTCTCTTTCTCTCTCTCTCTTCTCTCGTAATCTTTCTCTATGAGTATCTACATTATACTATGAATACAAAACTTCGAATCGACGCGGCGGTCAATCAAACTAAAAATTCGACGCTCTTACCGATGGCGCGCTCTGCCACAGTTTCGTCGGTAACTCCCATCTCTGATATTTCCTATTATTCAATCCCTCATCTTTCCCGAAGAGCAGAAACTTCTCTCTCGTATACATCGCCTCTGCCATTTCTCTCGCTTCGGTCTCTAACTCCTCCTTTGAAGAATCGTACACGTCCTCGCTCGCGTACGTCGCATAAATACACATCATTGCAACAATCCCGATGCAAAAAATCGTCGCAAACGCTCTAAACGGCGACCAGCTCCCTCGCGCGCGAATCATTTTCGCCAATTTCAAGTCTTCCTCGACCGAAAAAAGCCGCGTCGACTCGTTCGGGAACGCAGCACCATCTTCTTCGGTTTTCGTGGTTCCCTCCTTTGTCTTGAATGAAGAATCGTGTCCTCTCAAAGAACCGTACCCCGCGTGATGACCACCGCGCGCACCACCACGAGGCGAAAACAACCGCCTCGCTTTTGGCGAGAACATCGCGTCCGATTGTGTGAAACAACCTTAGTCGTCGTCGTCGTAGTAGTGGTATAATAGAGAGTCTCGTCGTTCAAAGCGATGATGGGGATGATGTGTTGGACCTTTTTTTAGTGTTATTCGTAAAGGTGTTTTGCCCACCACGCGGCTTCTTCTGACGTCCAAAAAAATGTGGCAAAAAAAATAAAAGTAAAAAACAATAATATACTACATACGTGTAGTACATGGTATTCAACAAAAGAGATGTTACATTACAGCCTACCTAAAACGTCTGCGTAATATCCTTTCCTCAGCGGGTCGAGGACGATGAGCCTTTCGAAGAGTTCTTTTGCCTGAACCACGTGCGTCGTCGCGACCGCCGGGTCGTCGGCGTCTCGCGTTTCCTTCGCCAAGCGCGCGTGAAGTCGAGCGCACACGAGCGCGGGCCATTTACACGTCGGTTCCATCTCGGAAACGTCGCGTATTCTGTGCAATTCTCGTTGCAGCGTTTGGATTTTATACGCCTTTTTCGACGAGGAAGAGGAAGAAGAATACTCGTCGAGCTGTGAAAGCAGCCATCGATGATACATCCACGCGCTTTGGTCCTCCGGCTCCGTGAAGAAGGCTTGAGAGATGAGTTCAAATTCAGCGTTTAACACAGCTTGGAACTGCAATGAGAGTTTGGATGATGACGACGATGGATTTTCCGTTCCTTCTTCATCATCCCGTCCCTCGTCGAACTGCTCAAAGTGCACGGACCGATGATGCCAGGCGGAATAGTTGGAAAAGTTTTTTGAAATCTTCTCGCGAGCGTACTTCGTCTCTTCCTCTCTCGTCCTCCTCTTTATTACACCTACTTCTTCCTCTTTGTTCCTTCTATAATCGTCGCTAAAATGGTACCGACTAATTGTATCTATCAGAAACCTTCGGTAATTCCACGCGTGAAAATTCCTATCGTCCGCGTTTAACAGCGTCTCCAACATCTCTCGCTCGCGAAGGACAATATCTTTCATACGCCGAAGAAGAACCGACGACGACGACGACAACTCTGTCTCATCGTCGTCGTCGTCGTCGTCGTCGTCGTCGTTTCCTTTTCTCGATGATGATTGTGTACAACTAAAGATTCGATGGTACAAGCAGTCAATAACCCATCTTCTGTGTTCCCAGGCGCAATAACTCTTTGGATTCCTCCTCAATCCTTGTTCCGATACGTTCAGTTCTTCTTTCGCGACGTTATTTATCACATCCTCTAGCGCGACGCTTTCGCTTACACGACGACAAAAACTCGCTTTCCTTTTGTTCCAACACGTGACCATTTCCGGTTGAATCTCGAGCAATTTTTTGGTCAAAGAGAGCATCATCGTTTCTACATTCGTCGTTACTTCCTCGTTGTCTTCTTTTGCGGTGGTTTGAGACGGCGATGACGATAGCGCGCGCCCGTCTTCAACACCATCGTTGACTTCCTTTTCCCCGGCGAAAGACAACGAGTTTGGAATTCGTACGATTTCTTTGTGCAACTTTTGCAAAAGTTTCACTTTCGGCAACGATTTCGTTCTTCGCTCGAGACGACTGGCGGGGGTTTCCCGCTTGCGGCCGTGCATCGCACACACCCGTCGTCTCAAGAACAAAAAGGTGAGACTGCGCGTGCGTTTAAAAAAAGACGAAGATTTTATTCTTAACGACTTTCTAAAATGTAAAGATATGACTACTACTACTACATACTAGACTACTTTGTCTTTACCACGTCATCATCACTACGAACCAGCGGCGGATCTCTTACCTCCGACGAATTTCTTTAAACTTCTCTTAAAGTTCCTCACGTGTTGCATCGTCGCCTCGCTGGTGATGTCATCGACAAAACCGGATTTGAACTTTTGCGTCACGGACGGCCGAGGGAACTTGTCGTTTTCGTCGCCAAGAGCGACGCAAAGCGCTTCGCGGAAGATAGAGGGACCGACGGATTTGGCGATAGCAAACATAGCGGCGGCAATGTCGGTAAGGAGTTGTGCGGGAAAGTACTCGTTAGCAGCTTCCAGTAAGCCTCGGAGGAGAAGTGGGAGAGTCATTGGAGGCAGGAGTATGCTTTTTGGCGTGTTGAAAGTCCAATTAGGGAGAACCAATTTCGTGTTGCTCACGTTGTTATTTACGAGACTTCCGTGGACGACGCCAACGACTTTGTTTCCACTGAACGATGCGAACGCTTTGGTTGGATCAAAACCGTCGATTGAACGACACGCGATATCACTAGTTAAAGCGAGAACAGAAATTGCGTTTTCATCTGAACACCCCATGCGTAAACTCGTCGAAAGCAATCGGAGAAGAAGGTCGAGGCGTTCGCCGCAGAGAACGTATCCGCAATCTAAGCGCACTAGAGCTTGAGCCAAACCATAAACTGATGGAAACCGATCGGGGTCATCCGTAAAACTCGCGTTGGTATCTTTAAGGTTCATGTCTAACACTTTCGCGACAACATCATTCAACGTCGTTCCAGAAAAAACGCCTACGATATCATCGTAGGAGATGCCCATTCGTTCGAAAAGTTCCGAATTTATCGCAATCGAATCGTGCAACGCAGTATTCGATGATGATGGATTCATGATAGCTTTGATGTACGTCAGACGCACCGTATCGATGAGTTCGTTCGCGACGTAACTCGACCCGTTGCTGATAATGGAAAGATACGTTCGCATAATCATGAAAAGTACGGGCGCCAGAAAGGTGGCATCATTGTCGCTCGTCGCGAACACTTGAAGCAACAAGCGAAGTTCTTTCATAGGTACGACGTAGCTTTGTGCTGAAGATAAAACATGAGATAAGATTTCCAATGCCATTCTTTTAGTCCCGATATCGTACGATTTCTGTGCTTGAAGCGCAATGGAAACGTCCACTAAAGCATGCGCGATGCCAAGAGCATGGTGATTATGAATGGCGCCCATCGCGTTTTCCGATGTTTTCTGGAACAAACGAGCGAGCGACTCATCGGATATGCAATTCGCGCGTACCGCAGCACGCAACACTACTGTGTTTGTTGGCTCCTGGCCGTCTCGCAAATCGCAAATGGCGGTTGGTGTTACTAAATTTTCCATATATGCGCGTTCGAGCTTCTGGCCGAGATAATTTGAAACTTCTGGGTCCAAAAACAGCGATTCTTTTGAACAATCGCATATGCGCATAATCGCCGTCGCCGCACCGCGGGAGTGGACTGGATCTTTCGTTGAACTCAAAACTTCACTCAGTGACCTCAAACAGTACTTCGTGAGCTTTCTAGAGACGGCGATATCCTTTGCCAAACCGACGAACGACCAACACACGGCTTCGCGAGCGTCACTAAAGTGTACTAAAGCGTCCGCCACCGCTTGTATTGCGATGTTGAAGAGGTTAGCACTTTCGTCGTTACCGTCATCGTCATTATCACGACCAAACGTGTTTTTCATTCTGTAGGATAAAATTTGAAACACGAAGATGTACCCTAACCCTTTTTCCGTCTGCAATCCTTGGACTAAAATCGGTAAAATTGGATTCGTCCCGATTGAATTTATTATCTCACGGCACGAGTCGCCAATCTCGTCTCGAATGGCTTCCATATTTCCAGGATTCCGTCTGAAATTTTCCAAAAAGAACGTGGCTAGGGCATCTAAAACAACCATCGCGTTTGGTACGTATTTCTGCGTCGTCTCGCGATCGAGATCAAACGCCGACGCCGACGATGATGAAATTTTCACCCATACGTCAAAACACGACGTCGGTGACTCGGGATTCGCGAGGAGTACACTCGCGCATGCATCTAGACAAAACGACACGATTTCAGTGTCGTCTCTCTTCAGCGCCCCGTCAGATGTCGCTAAAATAATTTCCAACGCGCGATTTTGAGCGGATTTACACGACTCTTTCGACGTTGCTATTTGCGACACGAAACTCAAACACTGTGCGAGCGCTTCTCTATTCGCGCCTTCTTGTTGCGCGACAGCCTCGAGCAAAGTCGAAGCAAACGACATGGCGCTCGATTGCACTTTCGAATCACCTGGAGCACACGCTATTACTACGCCGCGTTCTAAAATCCCGCTTTGTTTTGGAAATAGTTCGCTCGAGGCGCTCGGATTAACCTCGTTCAACCAAATCGCCAAGCAATCAAACATTAAATTTAGTAAAGCTACATCTTCTTCTCCTTCATTCGTGACAGATTGATGATACATTTCCTCCAACTCCCGACAAACGAAGAAACATGCTCTTGACGCCGATTGGGCGATCAGTTTACGCCTTTCTGGGCGAATTGCGCCAACGTTTTTATCGTGCACGCTCTCCCCGAACGCCTTCAAATAATGCACGAAAGCGTACGCGGAGTGTCGAAAATGCACCGCCGACGACTCCACCAGCGTCTCCACGTCCGCTTCAGTCTTAACCATTTTCATGGATGCCACCGCTGCACTCAACGCCGAAAACTCGCCCACGCTCCCAATCTCCTTCCCTCGTAAACTCAACAACTCGTTCGTGGCGATCGATCGAAACAAAATCTGTACCAAACTACTCGCGTCGTCGGTCGTCTTTGCCTTTCGAACGTAAAACAAAACACATTTGCTCACAAACACCGCGACTTCTGCCGGTTCTTGTTCGCACTCGTTCTTCTGCCCGACGCTTTTCAAAATATCCAACGTGACCTCCGCGTTCTCTTCGAAGTTCGCGCGAAACATGGCGTCTAAAAAGCTCTCGCACTCTTTACGACGGACGTCGAACGACATCGGAGAACAGACGACGCGCATCGCGTCTCGCACTCTTTGTTTTTCCACCGATATAATTTTAGTCCCCATCCTCCTCGTCACCAGCGTGGTCTCCTCATCATCGCATTTTCTCGCAAAAAAAAGTCGTTTACGTCGTTTACGTCGTCACGAGAGTCGTGGTGGTGGCATCGTCGTCGTCATCATCATCACTTTTGGACGACGCGTTATTATAATAAAAAGCGACGATGGATGAACGAAACGGTGGTGGTGTTCACACGTCTCTTCTCGATTGTGTTGCGTCTTTTTTTTTGTCCGAAGTGACGTTTTGTAAAAATACATGGATTTTTGAGTGCTCAGTTTTCACGTTTTGGGGAAGAAAAAAGGGAGAAAAAAGCAAAAAAAAAGAACGACTTTGAGAAAGACGATACAAAAATCATCCCACGTTTTTAATAATAAGGAACGAGTAGTCTTTTCAAAAAAAAAACGAGAACACGCGCACGAGAGAGAGAGAGTGTGTGTGTGTGTGTGTGAGTGAAAAAGATGAATGTCTTCCCCTCGTCGATGTACTCGAGCAGCGGCGCAAACAAGCCAGAAGAAGCGCATTTTAAACGGGACGGCGAAGGGGAGGAGGAGGAGGACATCGGAAATGACGACAAGGACGACGATGTCGGATTAAAACGAACGAGGAAAAAAGAGAAAGAAAAAGTGGAGGAGGAACAACACGAGGAAGTGAACGAAACGTTAACGAACGTGTTCCAAGGGTACGAAACGAAATCTCTGCCGTTCGAGACGGAACCACACCCGTGTAAAGTGGTCGAGTCGTCGTCTTTATCCGCGGTGGCGCTACCGAAACTCACGTATCCATTGGTGCCTGAGTTGATTCAGAACAAAAATCTCTCTGGTTTGCAACTCGAAGGCGTCGCGTTCGCGTGCCAGAAACACCAAGACTATCTAGAAGACGGCGAACGAAGAGCGGGGTTTTTCATCGGTGACGGCGCGGGTATTGGGAAAGGAAGACAAATTGCCGGTGTTATATTCGATAACTATTGCAGAGGAAGGAGAAGACATGTGTGGGTGTCCACGTCGATCGATTTAGCGCGAGACGCAATGAGAGATTTGACAGACGTGGGATGCCACGCGAAAGTCATACGAAACGTCCAAGAGTTGGATAAAGAAACCAAGGCGACTGGACTCGGTCGAGAATTCCAGGAGGGTATTCTGTTCACCACGTACTCGACACTCGTGAGTATGAGCGGGAAGTACAATAGATTCGAGCAAATTATCGATTGGTTCGGCGACGGGAAGGAAGGCGACGGGTGTCTCATTTTTGACGAGTGCCACAAAGCCAAGAATTCAGGGCAAACGGGCGATAAAAAAAAGAAAACGAACAACGATAGCGGAAGTCAAACGGCAATGGTCGTGAGAATGATTCAACAGAGGTGTCCAGAAGCCAGGGTGCTGTACTGCTCCGCCACAGGCGTTTCGGAGATTGGAAACATGGCGTACATGGATCGCATGGGCTTTTGGGGTGAATCAACGCCCTTCAAAAACGCCGACGACTTCATCAACAAATTACGAGACAGAGGCGTGGGTTTTCTTGAAATGCTCGCGATTGAGATGAAAGCAAGTGGGAAGTACGTCGCGAGAGCGCTTTCGTTCGAAGAAGCAGAATTTTGCACGGAAACTATAAAAATTACGGCTGAGCAGAGGAAGATATACGACTCGGCGTGCCAAATTTGGCATGACGTCCGCAAACAGTTCTTGATATTATCAGAAAAACGAGGCGAAAAGAGCAAGCATTTCATGAACTTATATTGGAGCGCGCATCAAAGATTCTTCAAGTTGTTATGCGTGAGCTTCAAAATCCCGTTCGTCGTCAAGGAGGTTGAGGAAGCTTTAGAAAGAGGTGAATGCGCTTTAATCGGTCTCCAAACCACCGGCGAAGCGCAAGATACGCGTTTGAACTTAGACTACGGATTCGAATGCGACGTTCCGATATCTACAACGCAAGAAATTTTGAGACAGTTTATTCGGGAACACTTCAAGACGGATATCGATGGCAAATCAAACGGAACTGCAGAGGAACAAAACGCGATTAGCCTCCTACCCGTCGCCGATCTTCCAGACGGATGGAAGCAAAGAGCAGATGGAACTCTCACCGGTCCTCGGACGCACGAAGAAGCTTACGAAGTCAAAGAAGCGCTCTTGAAACGCGTGGAAGAACTCGCCTTACCCCCGAATTTCTTGGACGACTTGATCGACAAACTCGGCGGCGTCGAGAAGGTGGCTGAGATGACCGGAAGGCGAGCCAGAATGGTAAGACACTCTGTCGGCAGAGAATCTACACTGACGTACGAACCGAGATTTGCGGTACCACCAACTCCAGACGACCAGCGTTATTTACTCGCATCGGCTAATGATAACAACAGGGACAAGTTCGCGTCAGAAATGGATAGCGTAAATATTCGCGAAGCCAAGTGGTTTATGGAGGGGCGTAAACTGGTTGCCATCATTTCCGATGCAGCTTCGACGGGAATCTCACTACACGCGAGCAATAAAGTGCCGAATAAGAGGCGTCGCGTGCACATTACCGTCGAATTACCGTGGGCTGCGGATAAAGCAATCCAACAACTTGGACGGTCGCATCGCTCGAACCAAGCGCAAGGCCCGTTATACGTGATGGTATCGACCGACATCGGAGGTGAGCGACGCTTCGTATCTGCGGTCGCAAGACGTTTACAAAGTCTTGGTGCACTCACGCGCGGGGATCGCCGCGCGGCGACTGGTGTTGATTTGAGTGATGGGAATGTGGACTCTAAGCTCGGCATACGATCTTTGCAAATAATGTTTGACGCGCTTAACGAAGGGGTCGAAGGAAACGAATTCGAGTTACCGACGGGTGTTTCCTTACAAAGCGTTTGGAAACACGCCGGGTTGAGCGACGAAGAATACCGACATAAAATTTCGGAAGGAAACATAGAATGCGGTAGATCATTGAAAGAGCTTTACGAGGAACTTTCAACCGCTGTTCTGGAACTCGGCGAAAAGAGTGGTGATGGCACTTTGATTTTTAGCGCGCCCAATGTGCGAAGATTCTTGAATCGGTTACTCGGCGTCCCCGTGCTTCGTCAGAATATTTTGTTCGGCTTGTTTGCAGATACGCTCAACGCCACGATAAAAGCCGCGAAAATTGAAGGTACTTATACGGAAGGCGTCAACCAACTTTGCGGGCAAAACATCGCGGTTCATGGGAGACCCAACCAACTCGTCCTTACAGAACCGTTTCACGGCGCTCGCTTGTGTAAGACTAACTTTGTCACTGATCGCGGGATGTCCTGGGACCAAGCTTTTGAAATATACAAAGCGCGCGGTAATCGATACCCGCGCGATGGATTTTGGTTCAAAAAGAAACCGTGGTTCGGCAAGCCCGAAATTGTATTAGCGCTCACAGCCCCTGGTACCGATGAATTGGAAATGGAAATCTATCGACCTAACATGGGACAAGTGAATAACGTTTCTCGCTTCGAATTTATACACGAAAACACTCGAATCGACGATAAAGATCCAGGATGGTGGATTGGCTCGAAAGCGAAAGAAGCGTGGGATTTTATATACGACTACACCGAATTCGGTTGCAGACACTACGGGAGATGCCAAACCGTCCGATCTGGTGGAAAATGCTTTTGGGGCAGTCGAGCCGAGAGATGCTGCATCATCAACGGCGCCGTCGTGACCATGTGGAAAGAACTTCAATCTGTTTTGACAAGAAACCAATCGACGGTTTATTCGATTGAACGAACCATGCGCGTTGTACGCGTGGAAACCAACCTTACGAAACGACAAGAAGAGATGCAACCGGCGGGTGTTGCGTTACTCCCGGATCCAAACGTAAGAGAAACTTCCGCGGAAGAGACGTTAAACGAAATGAGTTCCGGTGATATGTTCGAGATTGTTGGTATTCGATATCCAGAAAAGTTACTCCCGCAAGTCGTCGAGGCAGCTAAAAAGAATTGGGAGAAGATAAACGAACACCAAGAAGTCAACGGTCACGTGTCGTTGAAGAGAGACGATCCGACGCCTATCGATCCAATTTCGTATAAGAAAGCGACCACGCAGCAAAGGACCATGAAGAGTTTCTTCAAATCTGTCGGGAATAAAAAGTCAACCAATTTCGTAAACTGGGACGATTTTGAAGAGGAAACGAATACGGTCGTGAAGACGAAAAAGAAAACGCCGCAAGAAACCAACAGAACACCAAAGAACGCCGAAAATACTTCGAACGCGCCAAAAATAAGCGCCCCGTCCTCCGCGCGCATCAAGGATTTTTTCAAAAATTTGCACGCCGAAATGGCGGATATGGAAAACTTGGAGAGGAAAAGGAAACTGAGCGAAGAGGCGGCGGACCCAAAGCGTTCACGCACATCTCCAAATCCAATTCCTTTGAAAGAAAGCATGGAAGAAAATAGCGACAAGAACGACCCACCACCAGTTGAGTACGTAGAAATCGATTGAATCAGATGTCTCGACCAATTGTGAAGACGAGAATCTTCATATTGTACATTTTGAAAAAAATTCTAATATACTATAGTACACGCAAATCTCCCTATCTTCTATGTCTCTAATAATTACTCCTCTTCTCCGTCCTCTCCGTTCGGATACAAAAACATTGCCTTCACGCCATCGGCATCAGTCACAAACCCTAATCGTTCATAAAACTTCACCACGTCTTTATCCGCGAATAACGTCACGTTCGCCACGTCTCTCGCCAACAGTGCCCGTATCGAGTGCGAAACAATCGCCTTCCCTAACCCTTGACCTTGATACTCTGGATCGACGATTATGTCCCACAAACACGCGTTAAACGCGTGATCCGATGTCGCTCTGCACGTCGCTATTAATCTCTCTTCTTCATTCTTCTTGTCATCTGAATCGTTGCAAATGTACATCTGCGCGACTAAATACGAATTCTCAAACGCGATTTTCAGCTTCTCCTCCGGTCGTTTCGGCCATCCGACTTTATCGCACAACCGCGATATCTCTTTCACGTCCAAGCGTCGTCGCGTGGAAAACAGTATTTTCTTTCCACTTTTTTTCGACCGAACGATGACGACGTCCGGTTCGTCGCTTTCGTTCCACGTTGCGTCTCCCGTCGAGCACGACGTCGACGTCGACGACGTTCGGGGTCTTTGCGGTGCGCGTAAACAACAACAGTTCTTCTGTCGTCTCAAAGGTCCCTTCATCGCTTCGAGTGAACACGAACGACTTTTACGACTTTTACGACGACGATGGGACGACGCCGACGACGACGCGAGGTAAAAAAAATACGACGCTTTCGCGACGAGGACGTTTTGCGGTGTCGTCGTCGCCATCGTCGTCGTCGTAAAAGTCGTAAAAGTCGCTTTGGTTTCGCTCTCTCCCGGGTGGGTCGCCCTTCTTTCTTTTACGTCAACCCCCCCGCAAAGTGGGGAAACCCCCAAACAAAAAAGCCGATGATAAAAATGATTTTCTGGAGAGGAAAAGAAGAATTATTTTTGTGTCGTACGAAAAGTGTTGAGAAAGGAAAAAAGACGACGAAGAAGAAAAAGAACAACACAATTCAACAACACAATTCATCCCCTAAATACTACTAAATGCTTCTTGGTAAAGTTTTTCAATTAATACTACATACTACTACACTACTACGAAGGACAAAATAATTTCCTTCAAAACGAAACGCTGCTTTTCCCCTCTTTTGTTGGGAAACGACGATTGGTTTTTGGTGCGACTTTCACGCGAACGACGAAGTCTGTCTCTGTGGTGCGCGTGTGTGCGTGTGTGCGCGCGTGTGTGCGTGTGTGCGCGCGTGTGTGCGCGCG
>MDTC01198722.1_pt1 | contig 11762 bp, 10 predicted proteins | sample 811181 | NCBI WGS metagenome assembly MDTC01 (sample SAMN05326644, study PRJNA326480) | marine metagenome | isolation source: seawater | place: Pacific Ocean: North | collected 2011
ATGTGTCAGTACGGGTTTCCTAATTTGGCAAGCGGCTCAACCTAGTGTAATTGGGCTCAGCCTGAAAAAGGGTGCGCCAAAAGTGCGCCTACGCTCAGAATGCGCACTTTTGGCGCACCTGTAACGTCTTTTGGGGGGGGGTTAATACGGAACACTCGGGTGAATCATTATTGCTCAAAATCACTCGCAAGATAACTCAATCTGGCGCACACAGTCGGTGCACAGCATCTTGTAAGATGTGTATTTTGCATCCTGCGGAACCTTGCGCATTCTGATCTGACCGTATCCCTTTATGCCGTCTCCTGGGTAGCAAAAGCACACCTCGCAACATTCACCCAGCCGAACGACGTAGTCGCTAGACCAATTGTAAAGACACTCCTTGCCGAACTTGAATCTCACGGGATTGTCGGTACGATGGGACATGTATATCGCACGCGCCTTGATGATCGTGCTCAATCTGGTGTTCATGTATTGTGAAGACCTGTTTGAAGGCCCGTACCGCGGCAACCCCAAGCTGCTGGCAATGTAGTGAACAATTTGTTTTTGTGCATCAAAGAGCTTTACAACAGCCTTAGAAGTCAAACGGAGCTGCTGTACGTCGCAGAAATCAATGTACTCGGGGAATAGTATTTCATTTACGAGGAAGATGAATGTCTTGACCGTGGGGTTTGACCTTCCCATGTCAGTTTCTGGTTGTGGAATCGCTGGTTACCGACGTCTACCCGAGTTTGCACCGGCACCAATGGTCGTCGCCTGTGTGTCGGCGCCGGTGTGTCGGCGCCGGTGTGTCGGCGCCGGAGTGTCGGCGCCGGAGTGTCGGCGCCTGGCTCTTCGACCTGAAAGGCAGAGAGGGACGCCATCCCAGCCATAGAAGCCGAGAAAATGTTCGCCCCGGAGCAGGCCTCGGAGCCCAAGGTGGGCGAAAAACGCAAGGCGGCGGAGATCGCTCCCTCGTTCACCCCTAACGACGACCTCTTCAATGAGTACGTGTGTCCCATCACCCAAGAGCTGCCGCGGGAGCCGTGCATGGCGGAGGACGGCCACTGCTACGATAGGTGGGCCTTCGAAAAGTGGGCGCAGACGCAAAAGGCGGGGGAGCTCAAGTCGCCGATGACCAACCAGCTCATGGGCACAACGCTCTATCCGGCCTTTCAGGTGCGCAACGCCATCTTCCGGCTGATCAACATGGGAATCATCGCCGGCGAGGCCGCACAGAAGTGGAAGGAGCAGCAGGAAGAGCTGGATGAAATGACCAAGGACATGCGCGAAAAGTTGTGCCAGGCCTACAAGGGCGACGTGCGGGCCATGCGCGACATGGGGTTTACGTACCGAGACGGCAAACACGGGATGAAGAAGAACTCGGCCGTCGCTCTCAAGTGGTTCCTTGAGGCGGCCAAACACGACGACCCGTTTGCCATCGTCAGCATTGGTGTCTTCTACCTCAACGGCACGGCAGTGGTGCGGAGCTACCCGGAGGCCATGGTCTGGCTAACGCGCGCCGCCATGCTCGGGTCGGAGCACGCGTGTATCACCATTGCGAGCTACTACGCAGGGTTACCGAAAACCAACAAAGTGATGCGTCAGGACAAGGAGTGCGCATTGTATTGGTTCAGGAAGTCGATGGACGAACACAACGAACGGGACTCGGTCGAATCGTCGAGGGTGCGTCGTGACGAGTGGATGGCCAAGCACAGCGGTTTTCCGTCGTGACGGGCCGGGTGTTTTTGGAACGCGTGTGTGTGGGTTTTAAAAAACATAGAGCTTGTGTCCACGAGCGCCCTTTTGGGCAAAGTTTGGGAGAGGGGGTGTATAGCTGTCTTACGCCCATTTTCCCCACGCCACTACGCCGCACGCTCCGCCTCTTCGACGAAGTCGTCCATCTCGTTCGTGATGCACTCGGCCAGCTCGTCGTAATCCGGGTACTCGCACTCCTTCAGCGCGCAGTTCAGCGGGATGTCGTACTTGGCCAGCACCTGCAGCGTGCGCACCAGCTCGCGATGGTCACCGGCGTCGATCAGGGCCCAGAGTTTGGCGCAGGAGAACTTTCCTGTCTTGTCTCCGTCCGCATAGGTGGACACCGTGATCAGGTTGCGCAAGACGGCGTACTCCTCGTAATCCTCCTCGGTCGAGGCGGCGATCTCGTTCGCAAAACACGAGATCGACATGAGCGTGGAGTAGCCAGGCACCGCTTGTGTGAGCAGGTGGGCGGCCGTCGGCGAGAGGCGCTTCGGGGCCGCGGCGGCGCGCGCGTTTCCGACCATTCCCCCTTTAAAAAGTTTAACCGCAAATGGATTCCTTGTACCCACCCTTGGGTGTGAGGGCCGGGCGCCGGGGTTTCGGCGCCGGTGTTTCGGCGCCGGGCCCGATTCGGACCACCCAAAAGGCACCCAAAAGGCACCCGGCGCCGGTGGTCGGCGCCAAAGTGTCGGTCGGCGCCGGTGTTTCGGCGCCGGGCCCAATTCGGACCACCCAAAAGGCACCCAAAAGGCAATCGGCGCCGGTGGTCGGCGCCGGGGTTTCGGCGCCGGGCCCAATTCGGACCACCCAAAAGGCACCCAAAAGGCACCCAAAAGGCAATCGGCGCCGGTGGTCGGCGCCAAAGTGTCGGTCGGCGCCTGAGGCACGACCTTGATTTACGCGTGTTAACAGTGCGGCTTTCGAGAACAAATTAATTATACAAACGTTACCACGATGGAAGGTTGCACGTCAGATCTTGCAAGCAGGCTGTTGAGTGTAGAGTCAAGTGCCCGAGAACACAACGAACGGGCCGACGTTCTGCTCAAGCTCGTGAACATTGCTGGAGACGTCTATGTAGACTCTAACAAAACCAATGATTTTCTTAGCATGGTGTGCCTGATGTTGATCAAGAAAGAAGCTTCCAGTTGTGGCGATGATAATGACGCCGAGGTCTTCCGCGACTACATCGTGGCTGTGTGTGCCGTGCTTAAAAGAGCTATACATCCAGCTTTGGAAAACGGAAAGCGCGAAAGTATACTGAGCATTGGGATGGTTGATTTGCTTCGGACCTCCGCATTCTGCCTTTCTCAAAGCGATACGGACAGGGAATATACCCAATACTTAAGAACTGGTGAAGGCAGGCAAAGTGGTGATCTTTGGCACCTTATACGTTCACCGAAGGTTTTACCTGAAATACACGAAGCCTACGCTACGGCAGAAGCAATGTACAAAAACTTCAAGCTTGGTGTCGATGCGCTTGAAGAGCTAGCGTTGCAAGATGACAATTACCTATTGGAATTCATAAACACTGCATGCAAGGGCCTATGTGCTTGCATGGAATGCATGGCTGTTCCGGCCATGCTAGACGGCCAACGACTTCTTGCGGGGAATGCTATAGCAGCAAAGCTTTTCTGCAGTAAGGAAGGTGGTTATGGCAGCGATTTTGTTGCAAAGTTTGCATTGAATGCAAACTCGACAATGCTTAGCCTGCAGAGAGTTCACTTGACGATTTGTTCGTTCTTGGCGATGTCCCAAATGGAACAGAGCTTGGAAAGTCGACTTCGTGTACATGGTCTTTTGAGGGACATTTCTCGGTGTCTGGAAAGAAGAGACACGGTGTCTGATAGTCGCGCTGATACGCCCAGTGGATTATGTGCAACATTGTCACTGTTTGCAACATGGTTCGAGGAGGCCGTACATATTGACACTGCTTACGCAATAGTAAGTGGAGCATTTGAGAACAAGGTATTAGTGTTGGGGGACGGGGCATCAGACGATCTAAGGGAGCATTGGAACGAACTATGTCAGCACTGTCCCTTTGCCGCGAAAGGAATCTGCGTTTGGACCGCAGTGGAAATCCTTTGCACTTTGCATCAATCTAAGACGGGGTTGGCCCTTCCTTTCAACGGAGCACTACTGGCAGTTATGTCTGGCATCGTGGGGAACGCAACACTGGGTCACAAGATAGATGGTCCATTTGTCTTGAACGGTGAGACGAAAGTACTTGCAGCAAACTATTACAATTCGCTTCCAAAACGTTATACCTTGGGATTGCAGCACATTCCTCGTGAAAGTAAGATGGATCCAGTGCGCACAGGGACGCGACCATGTAAAAAGACAGTGATCATAAATGCGCTTATAGACAGAGGAAGCGTCCGTGGCCAGCACGAAAAGGGAAGGCTTCCGGAAGCTCGCCTCAAGGTTGCTTTGACAATGTGTGGCTGGAAAGAGACACTCTTGCGAGTTTTAAACGACGTTTCAAGCAGCGTAAGCGCTTCACCAAGCGAGGGCAACAAGAATCTTCGCCGCATTTATATGATTGCAATGCAAACGCTTCCGGGTGTCAAAAACCTCGTTGATGAGGACCAACACAGTTTTCTCATCGAAAAGAGCCGCCGCACCAACAGCGGGTTGACCACAGCCGACAACGTGGAAAAACCTTGGAGGGACGTGGCGTGCGGAGGCTCCGTCATACAAACGCTTCTTTTCCCCATTGCAAGCCACGCTTTCATGGCTACACTACTCAACATGGAAGAGCAGACAGACACTAACACGTGTGTTTGTGACTTTTCGGAAAGACTTGACAAGTGGTCGGATCACGTGTTTGATACTGCTGATGTGACGGAAGAGAGCATGTACAAGGAGGGCATCGAGTATGTGGACACAATCTTCTCACAACAGCGCGCCTTTGTGCACACGTTTTGCAATGTGATACATGGTCTGGGCGCGCTCTGGGAATCTTGCAACCTCACGTTTTCTGTTCACACTCCGAAAGACTGCGAAGAATTGGATGATGAGCCACCAATGACCTTCCCTCCGCCGGCGGAACATGGCAATTGTGACAATGACTTGGTTGAAGAGGATTACGACAGCCCTGTAATATGCGACTAGGAAATGCGACATAAGATAAGGCAAAACAAAAACGCACAATGTTGGTGAGATTAGCCTTGATGTCCGTGCGTTCTGTGCCAAAGAGTGCACCCTCTCGTGGCACACTGCACGGCCCTGCACTCACCTTTGCGCAGAACCTGGCGTCCGCGCCTATTGATGTAGATTACAAGAAGACGCCTCTTCATAATAACCGTGGTACGCTTGTCGTTGCAACCGCAAAGTTTGACGAGATTTCTTTGGGAATGAACAAAGCGTTGGACAGCATGGCGACACTTCGCGCGTCCCATAACAAGAGCGACCCCACCGGAGTTGCCCGTTGGAACCCCAACGAGGTGGTCGATGACGATGGACCGCGCTCCGAGTCGCGCTCCACTCTCACTGACGAGAACGACCCAATCTTCCTGATCGTCGCAAAGGTGGCGATCAGCAACGAGCTCGCCACGCTCGTTGACCCGCCAGACCCAAGCGCAGCGTACAACGCACAGCAACAATTTCGAGCAAACCGGTTCGATGCGGGAATGTACATGTACTCCGAAGAGGATACCATCCCACAGCCAAGTGTTATGGACGTGCACACATACGCGTTGACGATCCGTGTGCTCGCCGAGAGGCGCGAGCGGCTCAATGCCAACCTTGCGAAAGTGGAGGAAAAGATGCAGGACGCCATGTCGCCCGCGCTCAAGCAAGTGTACCTCAACATGCTGAAGTGAAGTTAGAGTGTTCAGTTAGAGTGTTCAGTTTCATGTGGTTGTCCGAGCGTTGCAAGTTAGGTATAACCAAAATAACTCTCGCTAATTAAGGATTACCATACCTGTAATGTATAACAACACGTGCATTCTTTTCTGCGATGCAACAGTCACCGTCCCTACTTCTGGGACAAACACAACACTCTGAAGATGAAGAAGAGCCTGATGGCATGATGTTACCTGACGCGTTACTGCAATCTCCTAAAGACGAGGCAGCCACATCCACAAATATTCCAGAAATGGATCTGGACTTGAAGGAAATGGTGCAGCAACCGTCTACACGAGTTCCGCTTCCAGAAGGCCCACCTGAACAAGAACAGGACACAGACGCTTTGCTTTCGTCAACATCAAAAATTGACATCGACGAAGAATATTCGCGCGACGAAAGAATGCTGAATAATTTTACGAAGATGCACCCCATGTGCTCTATGGAGTCCACATCGGTAAAAACTATGCAAATGGTCTCAGGTATGCTAGAAAAGGCCCACGTCTCAATTCCTGATCTACCAGTTGTTTCTAAGACACATGATGACATGTTCTTATGCAGACCTAATGCTTCTGTGGGAGAACGCGAATGCGTTTGTGGCACGCGCTGTCTTGCCGATTTTATTGCTCGAGTGCGGTACGGAGACCACAACGAACAGGGGTTTGTGTGCAAGGAATATTTGCTACCGGAGCAACACAAGAATTTTCTAGAGGGTAAGGGACTACCTCCACAGCGGCAAAAGTGTTTACTGTGCTCCCGTTACTATGTCAACTATCTATACATCCTGTCGCGAACCGATCCAAGTTTCAAGGCATCTTCATGCATGTCCTTACAAACATTTTCGAACGCTGTGGCGACTGGACTTCCGGACCACGACGCTATTCTGGAAACGGCCACATCTACACCGAACCACACAAATCTTGTATCTTGTAAAGAAGGATACATGCCACACGCGATGCTTTTTGTTGACGAGAACTTTGCAGATCACAGGATTCAAAGGGAGAGTCAATTTTCGGCATTATCCTTTAGGCCAATTGTGCGCTTTTGTTCTACTCATTACCGTTACGTCAAAGATGCAAACGCGTCAGAAAAGGGAGCACACCGCATCATTCAGGTGGGCATAGGCTTTGACGACAAACTTGGTGGCTTGGGTTTTCAACAGCCGCCTCCATCTACGGCCAAGGTGGAGGCGGCGGCAAAGCTTCGGTCGGATTGTCTGAAACAAGCATAACTCCTTTGAGTGCTGACTTTGAGTCAGCGGGAACAATAAACGCTCTTATCCGAACATGCGAAGCGATCAATATGGAGTTTTTTGTTCCCAATCTCCCGTTGTGGATGTTTGAGTCACGCTTGAATGACGTCTTGGGATCTGAAATGGAGATTGGCATGGGGGAACGAGATGAGATGACAAAGCAGGCGATAGAACTCGTAGGCCAGTTGACACAATTGGAAATGGATATCACCAACGCGTTAGAATCCATGGGTATTTCTGAAAGGACTGTATCGGGTGCTTTCGACACAAGGACCGATTCAGCTGATCCGCCGCCACCCAGTGTGTGTCTGGCACGTCTCCTTATGGGTGCCTGCTGCGAGGCTTTCCTATCACTCAAGTGCTCATTGCTAGTAACACCTGGTGATCGTCTGCAAGATACTAAAGACAGCACAAGCATCTCTCGCATGTACAAGGATGGGTTGCTTGTTGCTACGTGGACTTCGGCGCATGCAATCTACTTACACGATCTATTGAACCATCACATTGCACCATGCTCACCATCAATTCATTCTACACCAAACGAATCATGCGAGATGGATCTTAGTGACCTTTATGCTCGTCGCACGTGCCCCAAGGTTATATCACAATGCAGGGACAGTGCATGCATGCTTTCTGTCATGGCCAGGTGTACAAACCCTGGATCTCGTGGCTGGAACTCTGTCTTAAGTCAGTCTTTGGAAAAAAGCGAAGGTGTGCGGAGGATCTGTCACATGGCATGTATAGTTTCAATCACGGGAATGACTTCGCGAATTCACCCCGCGATACGTCTACACTGGAAGAAAAGGCTGGTTCTTGGTATTGCGCTTGCAAACAAGCCATCTACGTCGATGTCAGCGTTCTCCCAAACATGTCCAGTCGAGATGAAAGAAGTGATCAGGCGCATGGTGTCTAACTGTACATCTTCGTCATACGCCACCAATGCTGCACTTTACAACGTGGAGCACCCAATAGCATTGTTAGAAGCCGACCCCTTGGGACTTCCCGCTGCCGGGCTTGAGACATCTGCAACAGCGCTTGCGCTCTCTGGCAAAGACTTTTTGGATTCGGAGTTCGAAACCAGCCTCACGGACTGTGTAAAGGAAAGATTTAAAGGTGCGCTTGCAACAGAAGGTAAAAGCGAATCCGAACAGGTCCTGCAATGGAACCCGGGATACTTGGGCAAGGGTACAGCTTCCGTACACAAAAAGGTGTCTGCAATAGCCGTGACGTCGGAAATATGGTCCATGGCCTTCAAGTCCAACTTCATACCATTCTGGGTTCACAGCACGTCTCACCATATACGAGCATGTCGACTCAATGGAACACAGCACCGTGCCATACATGGTTTGAATGCAGCAACCAAACTCGTGTCACTGCTCCCGGAATATGAGCAGCTCCGACTGCAACGCATAGCTTTGAAATCGCCGTCTATCGGCATAATGACACTGGAGGAGGTTTGTGAGCTGCTAGGAATCAGAGGAGTTCGTGGTTCGTCTTGCAATGGGGGAAGTAAAAACGTACAAGACGCGGTGACTACGATAGGCATGGCCGGTGAAATAAACGCGGCGAGGATTCTCTCTATTTGTCGATCGGCCTCTATTTCTGACCAAGTACTGATATACGATCTTGGATCCCGCACAGCAAAGATGCACGCAACGGCATTGCTAAAACGCCTGTTGGTGAATGAGATTTGCGACATACCAGAAAACAGCGACCCATTTGAGTTTTTGCACCACGTTCCCGAACACTCAAAATGTCTCTGCGTGTGTATGGAATGCAAGAGGGTTTCAAACGCATACGCGTGTGATTGGGGATTCCAAAAACAATCGTTCAATGAAATTGGAACTAGTTCCTCAATGGTATCGATTGACAATTGTAACGGAAAGACGCATCTACGCTGCTCAAAACGGTCTTCCGCATCTATGCGTGCAGCGGTTGCTTTGGAGGAAGAGATGGACATTCGGTGCATAGAAGGGGAGGTGCATCACACTGATGTCACTGAAAAATTTCTTGTGGACTGCAACACGGGTTTGGACACAGGAATAGCAGCACGTGCAAGGCGAGATGCAAAAATTACAATGGAACAGCGAACCTCATCGGTATCGTGTGGTGCTGAGTGCATGATGACAATACCAATAATTGGGAAAGCGATTCGCATATGGGGTAACTGGTACTCATTGTGCTCGTTATGCGGCTGTTTTGTAAGATATGGACCACAGAATCGCATGGGTACCGAAATATGCTGTATGCGGTGCGATTATCGAATGCTGAACAGAAAGGAAAAACTACCTGCAAGCGCAAAGGACGCGGCAGAAGCGTCTAAGCCCGTATGCAGATTTTGTGGCAAGCAGGACTTGCAAAAAACGGGTGCAAAATGGAAACTGGTGAGGTCACCGCATGACACCTCGGGAAACAATGCCACCTTACCACCTCCACTACGAACGGTGCACTTTTGCAATCAGCACTTCAGGTCATGGATACCGGGTTGCCTGAAGATAATGCCCACGCGTGTCATTCTTTCTCACATCGTTTATGGCGCGCGACCAGTACCCGGTGCTGTACCCGAGAATGATGTATCGACCAAAACAAACAAAAATCCCATCAAGCGCCGACGAACTAAGTGAACGCTCACTCCTTTAAGATAACTGTATACAACTAGTTGTTTAAGTAAGACTCGCAGAGCATGTCAATCCGCCAGAATAAGCAACCTTCCAACGCTACTCGACTACATGAGGTGCTGTCACTAGGTCAGCCATTGTCGGCCGAGACGGAGGGGCTGGAAGGAGTAAGAAAACAACAAGGTAAGTATGCACCACCACCACGCAGACCTATCAACTACATACCGGGTCCACTCGACCAAGATTGGCAGCGAAAGGATGTGATATTGAACCAGCTCTGCAACATCGTCTTGTGCGACGAGAAGATCAAGGCGGTCGACAAGCAGCGCAAAGATTTCGTTGCGGGAGAAGGTGAATATCGAGTGATGAATTTCGGGCTCGAGATCCAGGCTTGCGATGCCGAGCTAGTTCGGCTGGAAGAAATGCGAGAACGTGCCGTCCAAATGCTCCGCAAGTTTAATGGCGACCCCACTGGGCCGAAGTTCGATCCGGCAGCGGCTACCCTTCACGTGCGCATGGCGCAATTGCCCCTTTAGTAGAACACTTCTTCTTTAAGTGTCAACCGTTACCCACTCCCAATCAACCGTGTTGTCAATGTATATCGGTAGATCCCAATTTCCGGTTTCGGGATTTCTTATGAATCGTCTCCACTGTTCCTCATCGGGTGCTTTGATCTTTATCTCTGCTTTGAACGCGTGCAGAAAAAGGATCTGACCCATGTATGTTTTATTATTCCTGTGGATCACGATCGGATTGTCTTTTACATTTTTGTATCCTCCTGGTTTTCCGTTTTGATCGGGCATACCTCCCTTGATGTCAAAGAGGTTTTTCTCCGCATACTCGGTCCACTCTTTCAGCTTGTCTGGTGACCCGTATGGCCAAGAGTTTCCACTCAGGTGGAAGATCATTGGTAAATCGTCCCTGTGATGGCCTCCTTTGTGGTGAAAATTGTTTGCGGCAAGATGGTGCAGGATTCTTTGACGAGTAAGTGGTTCGGATTTCTTTGTGGGATAGTTCCAATCATTCTCTTTTGAGTGGGAAATGATGTTGTAAATGTCATTTTCGATGTGTTGAATGTACCAAGCGTCTGCCATCATCTGCATGGAGCGCGGAAACTTCCTCCGCAATTCGTCTTCCGCATCAGCTTTCCTTTGAGCCTCATCCTTTTCTTCCTTTCTCCTTTTAACAATATTGTTACGAAGCATCTCGCGATAAGTGTGCGACCCGGGCCGACCTTCTTTAGCCTCGTCATCTGTATCAACCTCGTAGAGATCCCTCTCCTCTAGAATTCTTTTTTCTTCGTGGGCTTGCATTCCAACATACAGCACCTTATTTAAACGTGATGTCAATTTTCCACAAGTGTCATCTTTGCACACGCGACGAGACATTTCAACTCTAACTCCTACTTTGTGCATGTACTAAATTAATTTAGAGCAAAGAATACGTGCAGAATGTCTGTCTAAACAACGGCACCGGTACTCGGCGCCGGGTACCGGCGCCGGTACTCTGCGCCGGGTACCGGCGCCGATACTCGGCTCCGGGTACCGGCGCCCCAGAAAAGAACAGAAACCGGTTCTGATATTCTTGAGGGTGAGCGCACAAAGATGACCAATACACGCTTCGATGACTGGGTAGAAGCGTTCGTGTGCCAACCCGACTTTAACACAATTTCTAGTTATTGGGATTGGCTTCCGCGGGAGTTAAAAATGTGCGTGCTGCTTTACGAACGCCACCGGCTCGCGAGACGCATGATATATCGTATGGGTCTAGCATTTTCGCATGTAAATAGTTGCAGTCTTAAGAAGTATGACAAGTTGGACTTTGGTGCATATCGTACCGAACTTCTTTGCCGACTGGCGGCTTCGAGGCCCGCGTGCGTCAGTTCCTACATCAAGATGTCTATCAATGAATACATAACCTCTGTGACTTTGGACGTGCCATGGATCGTACACGAAACAAAAGTGAACAGGCAGAAGCATCACGACGACTGCTGCGGATTCTACGCTCATTTGTCATGGTTGCGGTGGACTCAACTCCGGCATTGGAAGGTTATGAAGGCCAATGTGGGTTCCTCGCTCTGTATGGATATTGACAGATTTAAAAAGCGCAAAATCCACTTTGAGGCGTACCACCTGTTTTGTTCCGACAAGGCTCTTAGTCGCGCAAACATCTTTCTTATAGACCACGGCTGTCTGTCCCCTTCGGAGGCCCGCGTGCGTCAGTGGCTGTGAATAAGGTGACCCGGCGCCGGTGTCGGCGCCAAGGTAAGACCTGCGGGTATAGAAAAATGCTGCTTGTAAGGAACACCAAGA
>MDTC01017843.1_pt1 | contig 11761 bp, 10 predicted proteins | sample 811181 | NCBI WGS metagenome assembly MDTC01 (sample SAMN05326644, study PRJNA326480) | marine metagenome | isolation source: seawater | place: Pacific Ocean: North | collected 2011
GCTATGAATGATTACTACACTGCGAGATGGACTTCAGTTAGACACATTGAAGGAGCATCTCAAAGAATTCAGGAAGATACTATGCGTTTTGCAGCAATAATGAAGTCCCTTGGAGTTTCGATTGTGGATGCTGTGATGACTTTAATAGCGTTTTTGCCTGTGCTACTGGAATTATCGAAAAATGTCAAAACCCTACCAATAGTTGGTGAGATTGCTTATCCACTCTTTTATGCAGCCATCATTTGGTCACTATTCGGAACAGTGTTGATGATAGTGGCAGGGATAAAGTTACCTGGACTTGAATTTAGAAATCAAAGAGTTGAAGCTGCCTTTCGAAAAGAATTGGTGCTCGGGGAAGATGACGAAAATAGAGCAGAGCCTCAAACGCTGAAAGAGTTATTTGCTAATGTGAGGCGGAATTACTTTCGCATTTATATTCACTACACTTACTTCAATCTTTTTAGAAATTTCTATTTTCAGTTAAACAACCTTTTTGCATATATCTTACTTATTCCAACCATAGCGGCGGGTGTAATTACACTAGGTATTATGAACCAAATCATTCGAGCCTTTAGCGAGGTAACAAGCTCATTTCAATATCTGGTCAGATCCTGGTCAACAATTATTGATTTAATTTCAGTTTTCAAACGCCTCCAAGCTTTTGAGTCAGCTTTTAAGGGCGATGAGTTGTCCAATCTGGATAAGGAATATATTGAGACGGATGGTAAAGTAGACTACTAGAAGGTTAGGATTAAGATATTGTGAGCCTGAAATTATTGGGTTAGGGTTTATTTTGTGATAGGACTTTTCCTATTAGGAACACGAGATGGAAGGCTCAGAAACTATCAAATCGAATTAGGTGAGTTATACTGCTTACAGGTAGCAAGGATAAAAGTTTCTAATCAGAATTTGTAGGCAAGCGTCTTTAATTTACTGAAGAATTAGTTATATTTCCGAATAAGGTATTTAATTTACTGAGGGATAATGCTTAAAGTTTTAAATCACAAATCGTTTGACAAAGATCAATTACTCGCACGGGCATCGGAGAGAAGAGATTTGTCATGGGGGAAAAGTGTGACTTATTCTAGAAAGGTCTTTGTTCCTCTTACAAATATGTGTCGGGATACCTGCTCATATTGTACTTTTGTTAAGCATCCTAATTCAAAGTCAGCAAGGATCCTTGATCCTGACCAGGTTATGGAAATTGTTCGTTTGGGGGAAAGAAGTGGTTGTAAAGAGGTCCTACTGAGTTTAGGAGAAAAGCCAGAACTTCGTTACGAAATTGCTCGAGAAAAGTTACGTCAGTTAGGTTTCTCAACGATGGTTGCGTATTTGCATTTTATTTGTGATATGATTCTAAAAAAAAGCTCGCTCTTGCCTCATGTTAACGCAGGTACACTATCCAAGGATGAGATTTCATCTCTCAAGCCAGTCTCGGCTTCGATGGGGATGATGTTGGAAAATGTCAGTAGACGCTTAACAAAGAAGGGGATGCCACATTTTGCTTGTCCCGATAAAGTACCTATCCAAAGAATACGTACAATGGACAATATGGGGACTCTGAAAGTCCCTTTCACTACCGGTATGTTGGTTGGCATTGGTGAAACCTGGGATGAGCGTCTTGAGACACTTAGATCAATAGAAAGGTCACATAGAAAATTTGGACATATTCAAGAAGTTATAATTCAAAACTTTGTACCTAAAACTGATATAAGAATGTGTAATGCCCCTGAACCTTCCCAGGAAGAAATGCTGATTACTATTGCATTGGCAAGGTTAATATTAAGTCCAGAAATAAGTATTCAATCCCCACCCAATTTAAATGATTTGCACGCCAACTATCTTGATGCTGGATTGAATGATTGGGGAGGGATATCACCCGTAACTGATGATTACATAAATCCGGAACGGGTTTGGCCGAAAATTGGAGAACTAAAACAGTCAACGCGGTCCAAAGGATTTAAGTTGCAAGAAAGGCTTACTGTTTACCCAAGATTTCAAAATGAAAAATTAGGGTTTCTATCTACAAATTTGGCCAAGCAGGTTGCTGCTTTAAGTAGAAAAGATGGCTTGGCTCGGAGGCAGTTTTGTTCATAAAGAAATCAAAAGAATTTGATAGTTTAGTTTTGAGGGATCATAATAAACAGGATAAGTCATTTGATGATGAGGTAGATAGTATTTTAGAAAAGTCATTAAAAGGTGGAGAAGTAACTGAGAAAGAGGGAGTAGTATTATTTAATTTAGATAACAATCTCATCCATAAGGTGTTTAATGCGGCCGATAAACTAAGAGCAAGATCAAATGGTGATAGGGTGACTTTTGTAGTTAATAGGAACATTAATTTCACCAATGTTTGCTACATGGGTTGCAAATTTTGTGGTTTTGCAAAAAAAATGGATCAGAAAGGATCTGAACTACTTTCGATAGATGAGGTGGTTTTGCGAGCTCAGGAGGCTTGGGATCGAGGTGCAACGGAAGTTTGCATTCAAGGAGGGTTACATCCAAAAATCTCAGGGGATATCTATCGAGATATCATTTTGGCAATTAAAAAGATACTACCCGACATGCATATTCATGCTTTTTCTCCTTTTGAGATATGGTTTGGTTCTTCCAAAAAAAAGATGACATATGTAGAGTTCTTAAGGGATTTAAAAGAATGTGGTTTGGGGTCAATGCCAGGTACTGCGGCAGAGATACTAGATATTAATATTAGGAAGAGGTTAACAAAAGATAAGCTGAGCACTGAGCAGTGGATTGAAATCATTAAGACTGCTCATCAGCTAAAGATTCCTACAAGCGCAACTATTATGTATGGTCATATAGATACACCAGCGCACTGGTCAATGCATCTAGTAAAGCTAAGAGAAATTCAAAAAGAAACGGGTGGTTTTACAGAGTTAGTTCCATTAAGTTTTGTATATAAAGACTCTCCACTTTATATTGAAAATCGATCTCGTGTTCGGAGAGGACCAACCTTAGATGAAGTAAAAAGAATGCATGCAATAGCTAGAATTATGTTAAACGGATGGATAAACAATATTCAGGTTTCATGGACTAAGTTGGGACCACAAGTTGCACAAGAAATGTTAAATCTTGGAGTCAATGATTTAGGTGGCACATTAATGAATGAGAGTATTTCTAGGTCTGCTGGCTCAGAATTTGGACAAGAAATCACCGCATCCGAAATGGTAAAAATTATTCGCCATGCAGGGAAGATCCCAATGCAGAGAAATACAGTCTATGGGGTCAAAAAGAACTTTGAGAATTGTGAGCCAAAGGATGTACCCCCTCTAGTACCAAGAAATGGTAAAAGTCCATTAGAGTTTATTAGCTAAAAATCAGTATATTAATGACAGTTTTATCATCATCAAATGTTGTTTTATTGGCCGGTGGTGTTGGTGGTGCAAGGTTAGCTGAGGGATTAATCAATGTTCCAGATATAAACCTTTCCGTTATATGTAACATCGGGGACGATGAAGAATTTCATGGACTTCATGTATCGCCAGACGTCGACACGATGATTTATACCTTATCTAATAATATCAATAGGTCACAAGGTTGGGGGCTAAAGAATGATGAATACCGAGCCCTTAAAGTTCTTGAAAAATTGGGAAATGACGTTTGGATGTCCCTAGGTGATAGTGATTTTGGTCTCCACATATACAGATCCCATAGGTTAAAGTTGGGGCACACTCTTTCTGTAATAACCTCAGATATTGCAAAAGCTTTTAAAATCCCTGCAAATATTATTTTGCCCACCAATGCTTTAGTTCCCACTATGGTCCGAATAGCTGAGGGATGGATAAGCTTTCAGGAGTATTTTGTCAGGAATAGATGCAAGCCCAAAGTCCTTGAATTGAACTACAAGGATGTCCTAAATGCAGAGCCTAATGTAGATGCTCTTGATGCTCTAAATTCTGCAGACATTATTGTTTTTGCTCCGTCAAATCCTTTTTTGAGTTTGCTTCCAATTCTGAGTATTCCAAAAATAAAGTCAGCAATTATATCTAATAAGAAAGCGCCCAAAATAGCAGTCAGCCCACTAATTGCAGGAAAAGCAGTAAAGGGGCCTGCAGATAAGCTCATGGGTGAACTTGGCTTTATTCCAGATACTTCATCAATCTGCAATATATATAAGGATTTTTTGAATATATTAATAGTTGACCATCAAGATATAAGCGCTAAAAGAAATAGAGAAGTAGAGAATATCGATATCAGGGCAGCAAGTATCTTGATAGATAATATCGGAAAAAAGATAGAACTTGCTAACTTCGTAATTAATACTGCAAACCAATTACGATCAATCAAATAAAATAATGCATAAAACCTTAGTCATCGTGCCCATGAAACAGCTATCGGATGCAAAGAGTCGACTTAAAGAGCTCATGTCAAATGAGGTAAGAATTAAGTTCGCTAAAAAATTATTAGAACAGACTTTAATTCGGTTAAAAACCGCCACAAGGGAATATAAAAAAACACACCAAATAGCTGTTTTGACAGAATGTAAAGAGGTGAGGTCTTTTGTTGAAAAGAGGGAAACTTGTGTAATACAGTCCTCTATAATTAACAAACTTTCAGAGAGCCTTTCCTTCGGGGTTCAATGGGCCAGATCCAGGGGCTTTTCTGCTGTCTGCATTATTCCCGCAGATTTGGGTGATCCAAGTCTTGCTGATTTAAAGAAATTTATTTTGTTTCCAATTGAAGATAAAGCTATGTTAATCTGTCCCTCAAAAGATTTTGGTACTAATGCTTTATTAATTTCTCCCCCGGATGCTATCACTTTTAATTATGGAAGAAAATCATTTGGAAAGCATCTTGAAATTGCAAATAAGAGGAGGATAAAAACTTCAATCTTGGAACTCAAGAGTTTAACATTTGATATAGATACCATTAAAGACTTTAAGGAACTCTTGCAGAGGTCCCCAGGTTTTCTTCCAATGGGGAAATTATACCATGAGTAATATTAGTATTTCCGTAATAAAAGGTATACCAGAAATAAGAGAAGGGGACCCTTTGGGAGAAATAATAGATCAGGCAATAAATTCAAACGGAATTAGGCTTAGAGATGGAGATATTCTCTGCATAGCTCATAAAGTTGTTTCCAAAGCTGAAGGTAGAACCATTTGCTTATCAGATATAACCCCATCAGAAGAAGCACATTATTATGCTAGTAAGTTAAATAAAGATCCAAGAAAAGTAGAAGTGATATTATCAGAGAGTAAGAGAGTTTTGAGGTTTTTTCGACACGAACATCAAAATGAAGGTGTACTTATTTGTGAAAGTAATCTTGGGTTTATCTCAGCGAATTCGGGTGTTGATGAATCAAACCTAGAGGAACTAGATACTGTTCTAATGCTACCAAAGAATCCTGATTTAAGTGCGCAGAACATAAAGAGTTTTTTCAAAGAAAAGCTAAATGTTATGATTGGCATAGTCATAACAGATACTTTTGGTAGACCTTGGCGAATTGGTCAAGTTAATGTAGCTATTGGAATTGCTGGTATACCAGCTACTTTAAGCGAGAAGGGAAAACCTGACAGTTTTGGGAAAATTATGAGAGTTACTGAACCAGCATTCTGTGATGAAATTGCAGCAGCCTCAGGATTGGCTATAAAAAAATCACAAAAAACCCCTTTGGTGATTTTTAGAGGTTTAGAATGGAAAAACTCTGATGGAAGTGCTAAGGATATCTTAAGAAATCAGCAGGAGGATATGTTCTTATGAAAGTTGCGATATTAGGGGGAACAGGACCTCAGGGCCAAGGTCTGGCCATGCGTCTTGCAGTTGCAGGTATCCCAATAATCTTGGGTTCTCGTGAAAAAGAGCGTTGTAAAAGCGTTGCGGCTGATTTGAATTCTAAATTACCAAAGGGAGCATTATTTGTAGAAGGGACAACCAACGAAGAAGCAATAAGGGCAGCATCTGACATGGTAATTTTTGCAGTACCATGGGGTGCCCATAATAAGTTGCTTGAAAACTTCAAAGATCAATTAAGAGGCAAAATATTAGTTGATATTGTGGTCCCACTTTCTGAGAATGATCCAAAAAAAGTTTCTATGCCACCAGAAGGATCTGCTACTGAGGCAGCCCAAGCAATTTTAGGTGAAGAGACACAAGTTGTGGGTGCTTTGCATAATGTTTCTGCAGTCACCCTGCAAAATTTGAACTGGAAAATCAATTGTGATGTTCTAGTTTGTGGAGAGAGTCTTGAAGCTAGAAAGAAGGTAATAGAGTTGGTTAAAAAGCTTGGTGTCAGTGCTTACAATGCTGGAGGCGCCGAATCAGCTCGTTGCATTGAAGCGTTAACATCGATATTGATTAGAATAAATATTTCAAAGGTGGTCCCTTTCTCGCATGCGGGAATTAAAATTTGGGCACCAGAGCATTAGAAATAAAGGGAGAAAATAATGGAATTTGGAATTTGCTTTAAGGGTTTCATGGAAACTGGAAGAATGAAGGCTGTGGTTCGTCAAGCGGAAGAAGCAGGTTTTACCTATTGTTGGTTTTATGATAGTCATATTTTATGGCGAGAAAGTTTTGTTTCCATGGCAATGTGTATGGAACATACAAAAAAAATGAAATTTGGCCCCTGCGTTACAAATCCTAATACAAGGGATTGGTCTCATGCAGCCTCTTTATTTGGCTCTTTGGCAAAACAATCTAACGGTCGCTTTGAAATAGGTGTTGGTAGGGGTGATAGTGCCGTCAGAGTTATGGGTAAGAAGCCGGCCCCTCTTGCTAGGATGGAAGAATTCATACATGCCGTAAAAGCTTTGGTAAGAGGCGAAGAGGTGCAATATGGAGAATGCCCAGCTCCGGTAAAATTTCCTTGGACTGAAAACTATGAGTTGCCAGCCTGGGTGGCTGCGTATGGACCAAAAGCTCTTTCATCAGCTGGCAGGGTAGGAGATGGACTTATTTTACAAATTGCAGAACCTACAATTGTTAAATGGCTGGCTGATCAAGCTATAACTGCTGGTAAAGAAGCTGGTAGAGATATGTCTAATTATAAAGTGATGTGTGCTGCACCAGCTTTGACTGGTGAATTAAATGATTCGATTGAAAAAGTTAAGTGGTTCCCTGCCATGGTAGGAAACCACGTAGCTGATATTGTAGAAAGATATGGTTCAGACACAGATCAGGTACCCTCCTCTTTAACTTCCTACATAAAAAATAGGAGAGGCTATGATTATTCTAAGCATGGTCAGAGTGATAACCCTTACCTCGATTTTATAACGGAAGATGTAGTCAAAAGTTTTTGTGTCCTTGGAGCTGTGGAGGAACATATAGAAAAATTAAAGATATTAGAGAAGTCCGGTATGACTCAGTTTAATATTTATTTAGATAGTGGAGGAGAAGAGAAGACAATTGCAAATTATGCTGAAAAGATCATTCCGGCCTTTAATTAGATCTATTTAAAATTCAAACAGTCCCTTTTAGTATCTTATCAAAATAATTAGCAGTAGTAAGGACTTTGAGATCAGCATTAAATCCACCAACTAATTGCATGCCCATCGGTAGACCTTCTTGGTTGTATCCGCATGGAATAGAAATTACGGGTAATCCAGCTAGGCTGGAGGGAATAACTACCTCCATCCATCGGTGGTATGTATCCATTTTTATTCCCTCAATTTGAGTAGGGTAAAGGGTTTTGATTGAGAATGGGAAAACCTGGGCCGAGGGGAGCAAAAAGAAATCATATTCTTCAAAGAATGAGTGTAGAAAGGCTACCCAATCTCTGCGATATGATAGGGCTTTATCTATATCGTCATCACTTAAGGCTCTACCTTTTTCAATTTCCCAAATTATTTCTGGTTTTAAATTCGTCCGTGTCTCGTTCTTAAGGTAGTACTTTTCTAAGTCAAAGTTTATACTTTGAGATCTAAGTGTAGTCCAACTGTCCCAAACCTTTGCAGCTGAAAATTTGGGTGATACCTCATCAATTTTTATGTCTTTGTGGTGTAAACTCTTTAGGAAACGTTGGCAAACGGATCTAACTCCTTGCTCATAAGCATAGCAATCGCTAAAATTATCTAGCCAGGCTAGTCGTATTTCTTTTTTTGGTTTTTGATCAATCATTTTTGAAAAAATGAATTTGTGCCCTTTTTTCCGATCAAAATTTCCCATTTGTGCATCGAGAAGATAGGTTAAGCATTTAGTACTACCTCCGATAGGACCTAAAGTAGAAAGAGCTGGGAGTCCTGATAAATTTGGTGAGGATGGGATTAAACCAGGACTTGGTCGAAATCCAAAAACTGAGCAAAAAGCACTTGGGTTCCTCAAAGACCCCATCATATCAGATCCATCGGCAAACGGTAGCATGCCAGAAGCTACAGCTGCAGCTGCTCCACCACTTGAACCACCAGCTGTAAGAGTAATATCCAGAGGATTTCGCGTTGGGCCAAAGACATTATTGTAGGTCTGGGAACCTATCCCAAATTCAGGGACATTTGTTTTACCAATAATTAAGCATCCAGCGTTTCTGAGGTTTCTCACCATTGGGGAATCTAGTTTTGGGATGTTTTTTTTTAAAATTGGTGACCCAGAAGTTGTGAGGATACCTTTTGTGTCTTCAAGATCTTTAATGGCTATTGGAAAGCCTTCCAAAGGAGACCTTTTCTTTCTTTCCTTTATTCTAGTTTCTGAAAGTTTTAGGTCATTGAGAAATTCTTCAGAGGATGTTTGAGTAATTATAGCATTTAGGGATACATTTTTTTCTCTTATCCTTGTCAGGAAACTATTTACCATCTTGGGCAGACACAAAGTACCATCATTTATGTTTTTGATTAGAACTTCAACTGTCTGAAAATTTGTAGGCATTTGGCTCTTTTCTATTATATTTTAGTATGTAATACTTTTCTTAACGTTGATTTTAGCTAACTTTAACAAAAGAATGAGGTATCTGTATGTCAGTACTAGCTGGTAACCTAAAAATCAATGGGGACCGTTTATGGGAATCCATTATGGAAATGGCAGAAATAGGACCAGGTATTGCAGGTGGAAATAATAGACAAACCCTCACTGACGAGGATGCAGTAGGTCGAGCACTGTTTCAGAAATGGTGTGATGAGGCTAAACTGACTATGGGGGTTGATAAGATGGGTACAATGTTTGCTCGCAGAGAAGGAACAGACCCCACTGCTTTGCCTGTTTATGTTGGAAGCCATCTTGACACCCAGCCTACTGGAGGAAAATACGATGGAATTTTGGGGGTTCTAGGTGGTTTAGAAATAATCAGAACACTCGATGACATGGGAATAAAAACAAAACACCCCATTGTTTTGGTAAATTGGACTAATGAAGAAGGAACAAGGTTCGCCCCGCCCATGATGGCTTCAGGTGTTTTTTCTGGAGTACATACATTAGATTGGGCTTATTCTCGTGTTGATTCAGATGGGAAAAAGTTTGGAGATGAATTAGAAAGAGTCGGCTGGGTTGGAGATGAAGAAGTAGGTAATAGAAAGATGAAAGCGTTTTATGAATTGCACATAGAGCAAGGTCCTATTTTAGAGGCTGAAGGAAAAGATATCGGCGTAGTAGCAAGAGGACAAGGTCTCAATTGGCTCCAGGTAACACTGACTGGCAGAGAAAGCCATACTGGATCAACCCCAATGCCAATGAGGCGTAATGCAGGCTTGGGAATGGCTAAAATAACTAATTTGGTCCATGAGATAGCAATGAGCCATCAACCAGACGCAGTTGGAGCGGTTGGCCACTGTGATGTGTATCCAAATAGTAGAAATATTATTCCTGGCAAAGTCATATTTACAATAGACTTTCGCTCTCCGTCTTTTGAAACTCAAGAGGATATGGAAAAAAGGCTAGAAGAAGGTGCTGCCGTTATTTGTAAGGATTTAGATTTAGAATTGGAGATAGAAAAAGTTGGCCATTTTGATCCCGTCACCTTTGATGAGGAATGTGTTTCGACCATAAGACGGGCGGCTGACAGGCTAGGCTACAGCCATAGGGATATTATTTCTGGCGCCGGGCATGATGCCTGTTGGATAAACAAAGTAGCACCTACGGCAATGGTTATGTGCCCTTGTGTTGATGGTTTGAGCCACAACGAAGCAGAGGAAATTTCACAAGACTGGGCTGTGGCAGGAAGTAATGTTCTTTTTCATGCTGTTTTGGAAACTGCTGAGATAGTAGATTGAATTAAATGGAAATTGTCTAGAGGAGGTATCAGTAATGAGCAAAGTAATTAAGGGGGGCACACTTGTGACTGCAGATCGTGAGTGGAAATCTGATATACTTATTGAAGGTGAAAAAATTAAGAAAATTGGTGAGAACTTAACGGGAGACGAGGTAGTGGATGCTGAGGGGGCATTTGTTATTCCTGGTGGAATTGATCCACATACACATCTAGAGATGCCTTTTATGGGGACAACAGCTGCTGAAACTTTCGAGTCGGGGACTTGGGCTGCGGCTGTAGGTGGAACAACCATGTTGGTAGATTTTTGTCTTCCTGGAGAGGATGGAAGTCTTGTGAATGCCGTAAATGAGTGGCACAGAAAATCAAAACCACAGATTTGTTCAGATATTGGTTTTCATATGGCAATCACGGGTTGGAATGAAGGTATTTTTAACGAGATGCCCAAAGTGCTTGAAATGGGCGTAAACTCATTCAAGCATTTCATGGCTTATAAAGGTGCCCTCATGGTTGAAGATGATGAAATGTACGCATCATTTCAGCGGTGTGCTGCAATAGGTGCTCTACCAATGGTTCACGCTGAAAATGGTGATATTGTTGCAGAGTTGCAAAAAAAATATCTTGACCAGGGAATTACCGGACCCGAAGGCCACTCATATTCACGACCACCTGAGGTTGAGGGTGAAGCTACAAATCGAGCGATAATGATTGCTGATGCTGCTGGCGTTCCATTGTACGTTGTACACGTTTCTTGCGAGCAAAGTCATGAAGCAATTCGCAGAGCCCGTCAAAAGGGCATGAGAGTTTTTGGTGAACCATTAATTCAGTTTTTAACTCTTGATGATAGTGAGTATTTAAACAAAGATTGGGAATATGCTGCAAGACGCGTTATGTCTCCGCCATTTAGAAATAAAATCCATCAAGATGGGCTTTGGGCTGGATTACAAGCTGGGTCATTACAAGTAGTTGCAACTGACCATGCTGCATTTTCAACTGAGCAGAAAAAAATGGGGATAGATAATTTCACGCTGATACCCAATGGAACAGGGGGACTTGAAGAAAGGATGGCAGTTCTATGGACACATGGAGTTGAAACTGGAAGATTAACGAGAAATGAATTTGTTGCTGCCACTTCTACAAACATAGCAAAAATTTTAAATGTGTATCCCAGAAAAGGTGGTCTAGTAGAAGGCGCAGACGCGGATATAGTTGTATGGGATCCTAAAATATCTAAGACCATTTCAGTTGCAAGTCACAAATCAGTCCTAGACTATAATATTTTTGAGGGATTTAAGGTCAATGCGCAGCCGAGATATACTATGTCACGTGGCGAAGTTATTTGGGCTTGGGGAAAGAACTCTACCCCTAAACCTGGTAGAGGAAAATTTATTCCAAGACCGGGTTTTCCGCCAGTGCATGAGGCTGTGGCAAAATGGAAAGAACTCAATTCACCTAGAAAAGTTGAAAGAGATCCTATGAATATACCTTCTGGAATCTAAGTTCAAAAATTTAGGTAAAAGTAATGATTTCTGTTCAAAGTGTAGATCTAACTTTTGAAACTAATGATGGTCCTGTGCAGGCGCTTAAAGATGTTTCCCTAGACGTGAA
>MDTC01122286.1_pt1 | contig 11761 bp, 4 predicted proteins | sample 811181 | NCBI WGS metagenome assembly MDTC01 (sample SAMN05326644, study PRJNA326480) | marine metagenome | isolation source: seawater | place: Pacific Ocean: North | collected 2011
TAGGCAATCCTGCAAATTTATCAACCGTTATAACATACTAAGGAGAATATAACAACATGGAATTAAAATCATTACTAGTAGATAGTAAAACAACGTGGGTGGAATTCCCAGGATTAACAGGATTTGAAGTAGAACTTGCAAATCTATCAAGAAAAGAATTAACAAATCTTCGAAAGAAGTGTACTATAAATAAATTTAATCGTAAAACTCGTCAATTTGAAGATGAATTAAATGATGAAAAATTTGTAGTAGAATTTACTCGTTCAACAGTAAAAAACTGGAAAGGTTTAAAATTAGAATTTTTACAAGATTTATTACTTGTAGATTTAAAAGATCAAGACTCTAAAAAAGAACTAGAATTTTCAGAAGAAAATGCTCAAGTTTTAGTAGAAAATTCTACTGAGTTTGATAACTGGCTCAATGAGGTAGTCTTTGATTTAGAAAATTTTCGCACAAATAATGAGGGAAAAGTTAAAGGAACGCCTAGCCCTGTTTCTGGATAACAGAGATGTAGGAATGTCCAAGGATCAATACTTGGAAATGATGGAACAAATGGGTGAAGAACCTGACTGGTCAAAGTGTCCAGATGATTGGGAGGATTTTCCTGATTTAGTAATAGATGCTTTGAACATCTTCTATAGTTTAGGAGATAGAGTATACGCAGATATTGGGTATACAGGAAAAGATTTTGGTAGCTATAAAATGTTATTAAAGTCTTACAAAATAGAAAAACACCAAGAAGAATTTATACTTGACACCGTATTATGGTTAGATGGTAGAGCAATCGAAAAATCTCAAAAGCAAATAAAAGCAGAGAGCGATAGATTAAGAAGAAAACATGGCTGATAACAAAGTAATATTTGAAATAGTAACTACCGCTAAAGGATTAAAAGTTACTCAAAGACAAACCGATGATCTTGCAAAATCTGTAGATAGAGCAGATAAAAGCACTAAAAATCTTGACAAGTCTCAATCGCAAAACTATGGTCGTCAAAAACAAGGTCTTATTCAAACTGCAAACGGCACAAAAAACTTTTCTAAATTATCACAAACAATCGGCGGAGGTTCTAGCGGTCTAGTTGGAGCCTATGCTACTTTAGCAGCTAACGTCTTTGCGGCATCCGCCGCTTTCAATGCTCTTGCACGAGCGTCTAAATTTCAACAATTACAAGAAGGTCTAGAATTACTCGGTAATCAGAGTGGTAGAACTTTAAGTATTCTTGCCTCAAATATTCGAGATATAACTGGAAGTGCTATTTCGATGGAACAAGCTTTTCAAGGAGCTGCACTTGGTATTTCGGGTGGCTTTGGCGGAACAGAATTAGAAGGATTAGCAAAAATTGCAAAAGGTGCTGCAAATGCTCTTGGTAGAGATATGGGAGATGCATTTGACAGGTTAACAAGAGGTGCTATTAAGTTAGAGCCTGAAATTTTGGATGAATTAGGTATTATGGTGCGTTTGGATGATGCAGTAGAAACATATGCAACATCTTTAAATAAAAGTGCTGGTGCATTATCGCAAGTAGAAAGAAGACAAGCATTTATGAATGCAATTCTTGTACAAGGTGAGGCTAAATTTGGAGATATTGCAGATTCGATTGATAACTCAGTCTATGATCGATTGGCGGCTTCTTTTGCAGATTTAACAAAAGGAATATTTACATTTGTAAATGAAACTCTAATGTTAGAAAAGGTTATGGGAGCATTGGCAGATAATGTATTAATCTTAGGTGGAGCAATGGTTACTTTCGGTAGCACTATAGCAGGAAGTATGATTCCTGCCCTTGGTAATGCAGGCGGAGCAGCACAAGCAATGGCGGCAAGAACAAGAGATATAGCAGATGCGGCAGAAGAAACGGCTGCAATAACAGCAGACTCTTTAAAAAGACAATTAATATCATATAAAGGAGGAGGTAGAGGAATCCAACAATTTAGACTAGCCGTAGAAGCTGGATCTGATTCTTTAAAAGAAGCACAAACTGGATTAAAATCTGTAAATGCCTCTATGACAGCTTTAAAAGGCAACGCTGCTAGAAGTGGAGTAGCTATGAGTGCTGCTAACCAAAAATTAATGGTAGAGTATCAAGCACAACAAGCCGTATTAATAGAGTTAATTGCACTTGAACAAGGAAGAGCTGCTTCAAATATTGCAGCAGCAAATGCAGGTTCTGCAGCAGTGGCTGCTACTAGAACATCAGATGCTATATCAGCTTTTGGTGGTGGTGCTGCTAGCTTTGGAGCTACAATGAGTGCTATTACTCTTGCGTCAGCAGACTACAAAGACGAATTAGTAGAGATAGCTACAAACGCACTTCCTGAAGGCAAAAAACAAATAGGTTTCTTCCAAAAAGCACAAATTAATGGAACAGTTGGAGCTCAAAAGTTCAAAGCTCAAATAAGATTATTAGGAGCATCATTTTTAGGATTACTAAAACCTATTGGAATTACTTTAATCGTTTTAGGCGCTTTGTACGCAGCTTATCAAGCAGTATATAACACAAAAGAAGTAAAAGCGTTTAGAAAATCACAAAAAGAACTTGAAGAGATTTTAGAAAAACAAGTAGAATACGCAAAAGAATTTAATAAAGCTAGAGAGTCTGGATTAAATGTTGCTCAAGTTCAAATAAGACAGTTTTCAATAATAAGTAATAGTATTACTGAAGCAAATTCAAAACTAAAAGAACAGATAAAATTAAGAGATGAGGCAAATAAAAGCCGTCCAAAAGGTTCGCCTATTAGTTTAGGATTAAGTAAAGAACAAGCTGACAAAGCTGCTGATACTGCTTTAACACAAAATCCAACAACAGTCGATCGAAGTAAGTTGTTTCAAACAAGAGGATCAGGAATGAATATAGCAGCAAATACTGTTAGTTCAAAAGCTATAAATCCTTTTAAAGAATTAGAAAAAGCAACAGCAGAAGATTTTATAGATGAAAGTACATTTAATGACTTTGCAAATAAGAAAGGACTTCTATCTTCAATTTTTCAAATCAAAGATAGTGCTGAACTTAAAACTTTTATGGGAGTACTTAAAGAAGATATTCCTGAAAGAACCGCAATATTACAACAACAATTTAAACTAACCCCTGAACTTATAGAAGAAGGAGCAGATGCATTACAAAACGAATTCGCAAGAGCTCTAGATAACGCAGATAAAGTAACACAAAATCTTGGTAAATCTTTTCAAAGTGTATCTCAAACATTAAAAGATGCAGAAAAAAATGCAGGAAACTTTCTTCGAGCTTTAACACCAAAAACTGGTGCTGATGCTATAAGTTTATCGATGCAAGCAATTGTGACAGAATCAGATTTTGCTTTTGAACAAGCAGCAAATGCAGGAGTAGACGCAACACTTGCAATTGGAAGAGCGTTTACTGAAACAGGTCCAAACATTGCAAGACTTGTTGGTAAAGACTTTCAAAATAATCTTAAAGCAGTAAAAAGAGAAGAACAAGCATTAAGAGATCTGCGAGCAAAAGGAGCAAGTGAAGCAGACTTAAAAGACCAACAAGCAAAATTAGATAAGATTACTAAAGAATTAGGCGGACAAACAAAAGAATATAAAGCAGCTTTTAAGGTCATCATGGATATGCAAACTGCAGAAATAGAAAGAAAGAATATACTGGAAAAACAGAAAAAAATTCTCGGTTTCATGAAAAACTTTCAAAATATTCAGAACAAAACAATAGGTCTAGAACTTCAATTACAAAAACGAAATTTTGAATTTAAAAAAGAAAGTATGAAAGCTGGGCATGATATTGTTAAGCAACAATTTGAAAATATACAATTAGTAGATAAAGAAGGTAAGTTATATGGAGAAGCAATAACTTTAAAAGAATTTCAAAACAAAACATTAGAAGAACAAAGAGCATTAACAATTGCAAACGGAATTGAAATTACAAACTTAAACGGTCTAAGAAATATCGGAAATGAAGAAGCTAAATTAGCATTAGAAGAAAAAATCGCACTTGCAGGAGAAGAACACCAAGCAGCAATAGCAACCAATAATGCATTACTCAAAGAAATAGAAACTCGCAAAAAGCTTCTTGACTTGCAAGCAAAAGGAGCAAAACTTGCAGAACAAGTAAGACAGTTTGGAGTAACAGGTAGCACAGAATTAAGTGCAGCATCTTCTTCTTCGCTTGATATTAAAGCAGCAGAAAAAAGACAAGAAGGATTAGCGGCAGAAAAAACCTCAAGACAAGCAATTATAGATGCAGAAGCAGGATTACAGAAAGCCCGAACAGCAATATTAGAACAAGAAATTAAAAAAATAAATACAGAAATAAGATTAGAAAATTCTAAACAAGCACGTTTATTAATGGAAGGAAAAATAACCGAGGCACAATTTACAGATACAATAAAATTTGATAGAACAGCTATGGATACTGCTACAGAGAATACTCAAAAATTAGCAACAAACGCTTTAAACCAAGAGTTTTCAAATATATCAGACGGTATTAAAATTACGATTGCAGAAGGATTTAAGGCCGGAATAGAAACTGCAGCAGATGGAGATGTTCTTTCAGGCATGCAAACAGCAATACAAGCTGCAACAAGTACTGCAGGAGAGGGCGGTAAAAATATTACAAGTGCAGAATTCTGGCAGTTAGCACAAGTACAAGTAGAAGGGTTTAAGAAAAGCTTGGAAGATCTTGGACCTGAAGGTGCAGCAATAGGAGCGTTAAGTCAAGGAGCTCAAACAATAGGAAATGCCTTCTCCATAATGGGTAATAGTGCTTCCACTAATGCAGAAAAAATTGGAGCAGCAAAATCTGTGTTTAGTGCTATTGGTGATATAATGTCAACACAATCCGCCGCTCAAGAAGCCGCTATTGATAAACAAATTGCAGCAGAGAAAAAACGAGACGGAAAATCAAAAGAATCTATGGCAAAAATAGACGCTATGGAGAAAAAGAAAGTAGCAATACAAAGAAAAGCTTTTGAACAGAAAAAGAAAGTACAACTTGCAAACGCAATTATAGATGGGTTTGTAGCAATTCAAAGTGGTTTTGCTACTCAGCCTTTCATACCTGTTGGTTTAGCAATGGGTGCTTTTGCTATAGCCCAAACAGCTGCACAAATTAAAGGAATACGAAGTCAAACCTTTGGAGGAGGTGGATCGAGCCCAGAAGGAGCAGTAGCTAAACCTTCTAGTATTTCAGTAGGAGGAAAACGTAGTAATAAAGTAGATGTTTCAAAAGGAGCTTCTTCGGGAGAACTCGGCTACTTACGGGGTGGAATGGGTGTAGGTTCTAATGCAAATAACTTTATAGGTGCCGCAATGGGAAGAAAAGGGTACGCAGATGGTGGAATAATCGTTGGAGAAAGAGGACCAGAAATTGTAACTCCTAACGAAGTAATACCTAACTATGAGTTAGGTGGGTCAAAAAATATGAACTTAACTTTCAATGTAAGTGCACTCGACGGAGCAAGCGTACAAGAAGTATTAACAAACAATCAAGGAGCAGTAGTCGGAGCAATAAGAGATGCCGCTAACTCCTATGGACAAGATTTTTTACCTGATGTAAATGTTGGGTATGGAGGAGACGGATAATGGGAGCTTTCAGTGCTTTTGCAAACAGATTACCAGATCCTGCTTATGGAATAGATGAAGCAGGACAAAATACAAATTCAGCCGCCAATTATGGGCCAGGCTTTGCCTCTGTAACTTTTACAAAAGAGCAACCTACTATGATGTCTCGAACAAACAGCGGTAGAGTTGTCAGTCGCAGTATAGTTGGAGAAAAGTTAAATATAGCAATTACTTATAATCCACTTACTCGTGCTCAGTTTGAACCAGTGTATTCTTTCTTATCAGAGAAAAAAGGTAGATTAAAACCTTTCTTTGTTTCTCTTCCACAGTATGCAGATGCACAAGATTCAACATATTCCGGAACACTTACTGTTGACGGAGCATACGCAGCTGGAAAAGATAACTTTCTAGCAGATCATTCTTCATTAACAGGTACCCCAAAAAGAGGAGATACTTTTACAATTACAGACAGCGCAAATAGTAATCATACAAAACTTTATACAGTTACAAGAGTTCAAACAAACTCAGACTATTATTCAGGAGAGTCACAACCTTCTGCAGATCAATACAGAATATATTGTCAACCAAATTTAGTATATAGTGTAGCAAATGATAGCACACTTAATTTTGTTTCCCCACTCGTAAGAGTTATGCAATCCTCTGATGTTAGAGAGTACTCTTTAGGAACAAATAACCTATATAGTTTTTCACTTAGCTTAGAGGAGGCTCAACCCTAATGCCTACTGAACGTTCCGTCAATTCTACAATTCGTACAACGCTTATAAATAATGAGCCGTTTGAATACGCACATCTTGTAAAATTTGAACGCCCACAACTTCCTGATGCAAATAATAGTTTTTCTACAAATGCAAATAAATTTGTATATCTTACTGATGGAGCAAGAGATATAAGTTTTAATGATGGGTCAACAAATGATTCTGGAAGTGCAAATGGTTCTCAAATATACAGAGCAAATAAACTATTAAATGTAACAGGGTATAAAGAGAGTATGCAGGCAAAAGCCTCAAACATGACTCTTACAATAGCAGCAGAGGTACTCGGCACTTCAGTAGTCGGTAACTTAACTTTCTCTAGTTCCACAATTACTTGTTCTACTAATATAGATTTCGTAGAAGAAGGATTTAAAGAAGGCGACAAAATCAAACTAGAAGCAAATGATGGCGTAGGATCAAATCACAATAAAACATACTTAATTACAGGTTTCACTAATTCAAATCAAAATATTACAATTGAAACCTTAGATGACTCTTTTAGTACGAACTCCACAGGGGAACTTTATACAATATCACTAGAGTCTGAAGAAATACGTGGGCCTCTTATTGCACGAGGCACAGACTTAGCAAACCCTAGCTTTCTCAATAAAAATGTAGAAGTACATAAAGTATTTATTGATCCAGAGACTGGAGAACTAAAAGGAAATGCTAGTATTCTTATTTTTAAAGGATTAATAACAAAAACAAACATAAATGAAGACCCTTCAAAATCTAGCCGAGTAACATGGACACTTAATAGTCATTGGGCAGATTTTAGTAGAATACAAGGAAGAATGACTTCCGATGAAACACACAGAGCACTTACTACAGAGGGTAACCCGCAAAGAGATGCAACACTTAAACCTGACTATGCAGATGACATGGGGTTCATGCATGGTGATACTAGTGTAAATGTATTAGCAACTTATCAAGAAAAGTATTTTGAGCCTAAATTAACTACTTCAAGTCATGGACTTTTTGGAATTAAGAAAAAAGTAAAAATGTCAATGGAAGAGAAATCTCGAGATAGAGATGTAAAACTTGCAGTTGAAATGTCTGCAAAATACTTACCTGTTGTATATGGAGTTCGCAAAGTTCCAGGTATTCCTGTTTTTGCGGATACACCTTTTGGTGACCCTGACACTATTTATGTCGTTTATGCAATTTGTGAAGGAGAAATAGAAGCCCTTTATGATATTTATGTAGATGGTCAGCCTTTAATTTGTTTAAACAAATCAGACTTTAACGATAGAAATACCTCTGTTAGTGAACCAAGTAGCCCAGTACTATGTGCAGGTCGAGCGGATAAAGGAGAAACTTTATCAGGCACAGTTGCTGTAACATCAAGTATTAACTCATACCCCGCAGGAGCACAATCACAATTTTATCGAGAGCCTCGTCATGTAAATGCTGGGGGCAAATATGACAACTATGCACATACAATGGGCGAATGGGCATCTACAGTAACCAACTATCAAGATCTGGGGAATAAAGTATCTATTAGTGGTGGAAATACTAGTGATGTTGGTATCCGTAATGGTCAACAATTTAAAATAGAAAATCCTCAAGATATAAAACTTTGGTTTCATTCGGGAAGATTCGACCAAGAAGCTAACTCTAAACTTATTGAAATTGCTACAACCACTAAATTCAAACGACAAGCAGACTACTTTACTAGCGGAGAAGAATACTGGTCACCAAATCATAGACTACTAGATACTACATATGTTGTGGCGGAGATTAAAGTTACCGAAGAAGCTTCAGATATACCAGAGCTAGAATTTGTTGTAAAAGGAAAAATATACGAGAACTATAACTATGATTTTAAGTATAGACATGATGACTTATTGCACTCAAGTGAAGCAGCTTCTAACTTTATAGAAGGAGAATCAGTAACTTTTTACAGAACAAGTGACGATACTGCCTTAAACACAACTACAATAAAAGATGTATATAAAATATCAAATCCAGAAACAGGGGACATGATAGATGCGATACGTTTTGGAGATAAGCCTTTTCATACAACAAATTTTCCATATGTAGATGATGTTCCCGAACATACTCAATTCTATGCAAAAGACGCAAGTAATAATACTTGGCATATGCTTACTTTTAATCATACTGATTTAACTGCTACATTACCAAACCAAGGCTCAACTATTAGTTCTGTTGGTAGACACAACTCTGGCGATAATGATGGTAAGTTAAAATTAACAATGGCGGACACATCTTTGAGTGGAGTGACTGAATTTAAAATAGTTGGAACAGGAAATGGACAATTTACAAATATTGAAAATAATACCATAAAGGGAACGTATTCGAGTCAAGTTGTTACATTAGACATTTATGTCAATGGGCTCTCTGGTAGCGATACAATTTCATCTGGAAGAGTGATTGCAAGTCGTACTTTACAGCTTCCAAGTTCCGCTTCAACTACTGATAATTTCTACAACAACCAAATCATAGAGATAACTTCAGGCACAGGCGTAGGCCAAAAACGAACAATTACTGATTATAATGGAACAACAAAAGTAGCAACATTGCGTTCTAATTTTGTAGATCATCCAAATACCTCAAGTGGTTACAATATTTCAGGTAGAGCTAAAGATTTACGTTCAGGTAATAACCCAGCAATGCATACTTTAGACTATCTTCTTGCAAAAACTTATGGAAAAGGGTTAACACTCAATGATATATCACTAGAAACATTTAATAATGCAGCAAGAACTTGTGATTCACGATCAAACATAACTTTGTCTGTAACTTCTGCTCCTACTGTAGGAGATGAGTATTTTCATACTCACAATGGAGCAAGTAGCGGTAATGTAATAGCACGAGGAACAGTAAAATCAGTAACAGCTACAAGCACACATACTCAAGTATTATTAGAAGATGTACATGGACAATTTCAACGACTATGGAATAACTGGTCTTACTATGAAGTCGGAGATATTATTTACACAGAGGCAGATGGAAATATTTTCAGAGTGACTTCAGCAGGGTATATTGCAACAAAACCTACTAATGCTGACCCTCAAGGAACAACCTATATTAATACTGTAACTTTCTTTAAGACAGGAGCAACAGGAACAACTCTAACAAGTTTTTATAAAAAGTTTGTAGAAAAACATTCTTTATATAGTGCTGATTTTGTTAAATATTGGAGATGGATTGGGTGGGCTCACGATAATCAAAGGTGGGTAACTCGTCATCAAATGAACAGTATATTAGAAACTACAAACTCTTTATTTGAAAACACAAATAGTATTTTAGAACACTATAATGGTATGTTATCATATTCTAATGGGCGGTATGAGTTGGAAGTTGAGGCTCAGGAAAATGTACCTGCTGATAATGGTGTATACCATATAACACAATCTGATATTATTGGTAATCTGAATGTAACAGATGATCCAAGTAGAAAAAGTTTTAATACTGTTAATGCAAGTATAAGCGACCCAGGAAATAAATGGTCAAATACTTCTGTATCTTTCTACAACTCAACTTTCGTAAAAGCAGATAGAAATGTTGTAAAAACAGGAAACGTAAAATTTAGTGGAATAACAAATTATTGGAATGGCAGAATAAATGCAGAAAAATTCTTAAGAGAATCACGCTTCCCACTGGCAATTAACTTTACAACTATGCCAAAAGGTATATTAATGAAAGCTGGACAAGTTTTAAAAATAGATTATGATAGATTTGGATGGAACGATAAATTATTCCGAATCGTAGACTTAGATATACAACCTGACTGCTTAGTAAGAATATCAGCCGTAGAGTATAATGATGATATGTATGTCATTTCTAATGCTAGAGCAACCGCAGTTACAAATACTGAACTACCTGGCACAGCCCAAACCGGAGCACCAGGAGCTCCTACAGCCCTTTCAGCAAGTACAGATAAATTTGGAACAACAGTATTAAATTGGACAAGAGCGAGCACTTTTGTAGAAGCCACAGACTGCACAGAAATATGGGCATCAGATGTAAATGACAGATCAGATTCTAGCGCTGTAAAAGTAGGAGAAGCAGATGATGAAACAACCTTCTCTCATTCAATTGGAGCAGAAGCAGCTAAATACTACTGGATAAGACATAAAAGAACTATCAGAAAAAGAAAATCAAAATCAAAAGGAAATGTATTTTCATCTTACTTCCCGGCAAGCTCTACAGGTGGAGTCGCAGGTGTAGCCCTACAAGCAGCCGCTATAACAGTTACAATTACAAATCCAAGTATGACTCTACAGCAGACCGCTTCAGGCTCAATAAATCTTACAGGGTCAGGAACAGACATCCAAGTATTACTAGGTGAAAGCATATTAGTTGCAGACCAAGATGGTGCACAAGCAAATAATACATTTAGAGTTTCTGCATCCGCATCGAATATAACAGCAGGAAGCGCAAGTGTAGTAAACGATGGTAGTGGAAATGCTACAATAGTTCGATTTGCACAACACAGCAACCCAACAAATGACACGCCTGTTATAACTTATACAATTACTGTTAAAAACGGAGTAGGCTCAAGTATAGTACTAACTAGATTCCAGCATTTTGCTGTAGTAACAGACGGAGTAGTTGGAGCAAATGGTCTATCAATTATACCTACAAATGGAACACATAACTTTGTAGGAGATGCAGCAGGTGCTGCAAGTGCAACAAGTTTTTCTTGTGAGTTTAATGTAAGAGAAGGAACAACAGCATTTACTTATGACGGCACTTCTCCGTATGGAGACAATACTTTTAGATATGGAACAGTAGTTAATGATAATGTTGTTTCTGCAGTTTCAAGCTCGGGTGTTATTACAATTACAGGAAGTTCAAACATACTTTCAGGCACAGGTTCAAGTAACCAAGAAGGAAGTATAACAGTACCAATCTTGGATAATTCTGATGGCTCACTACTCACTACACAGATAATATCTTTAACAAAAACAGTTGGAGGAGGACAAAGAGGAGGTAGTATCTTTACTTTTGAAGAGAGTACTACTTCAGCAATTAGTGCAACAAATGCCTCTAACTTTGCCGACAGTAACTTCTCAAACGCCGATGCAGTAGCAGTAGGTACAGCTGTAATCGCAGCTTCAGAAGATAATGACTTAGTATCAAATGATAGAATTACCGTTACAGATAACTCTGCGAGTAAAGCAGGAACAAGAGTATATACAGGAAACAGAGTAACAGCAGCATCTTCTTTACAGGCCTCAGACTTCAGCTCTTTAGTTGTAGAAACTTTTGATGGATCAGTAATTGTAGATGGAACTCTATCAGCAAATAAATTAACAGCAAACACAACACTAACAAATAATCTAAATGTTGGTAGCAATATGGTTCTTGGAAGTAGTGGTAAATTTTATTCAACAAATAAATCAGCATTTACAGATACTGATGGCGGTCTTTACATGGACGGCACAGGAGATTTTCATGTAGGCGATTCAAATAGCTTTATTAA
>MDTC01272384.1_pt1 | contig 11760 bp, 12 predicted proteins | sample 811181 | NCBI WGS metagenome assembly MDTC01 (sample SAMN05326644, study PRJNA326480) | marine metagenome | isolation source: seawater | place: Pacific Ocean: North | collected 2011
CCTAGGCAAGTCCACTACCGTACCGGTAGCTTTTTTCTCATTTTAGCGTCTTGGTGCTCGTGTGGCGTCACTTTTATCAACGGCAGGCGATAGCTCTCCTTTCGCGCTTGCTCTGGCATGAACGCTCAAATTGAGACGGCCCTTTGGTAAGCTGGGCCAAAACGTCGCTGAATAAGACGAGTGAGGCGTTGGCCCAGTTGTAAGCTGGTCGCCAGCCTAATTGGATTAAGTAACTGAGGGCTGATGCGTGGTACAGAGTCTCAACCTGCGATACAGGACTGCCGCAGAGAGTGATCAAGACCGCGCCAACGCAATTTTCTCTGGCGCTGTGTTGGTGTATCGCTCTTTACCTGCAATGCACGCCCTTGTGGGGTGTCTACGTGAAATTACGCTTCTAGAAATCGGCCTGAATGACCCCTGCTCAGCAGAATCGATGCTGGGATCCAGAGAATTCCGACGCCGCGCTAGCTGCGTTCGCCAAACTGTTAGAGAAAATATCTATGTAGGCAGACTCTACAAGAAGGTATTCACCGAGGTGGGTGTCGACGTTTCTGCTATTTTCTATGATCACTTTAAGCTGCGGTTTCAACCGTCGAACGAAGCGACACGAAGTCGATACATGCTCGACTTGCCAGCTCATCGGGATACCTGGGGATCAAATATTCATTCGCAAATAAATTGGTGGGCACCCGTTTGGCCAGTAACCGTTGATCGCACGATCGGTATTTTTCCGGCGCAATGGCATGTGCCAGTGTCGAACTCTAGTGCTGACTGGAGCTATCGAGAACTGATGCAACACCTTCGAAGGGACGAGAGCACCGAATACCCGATGTTGCCGCAGTGCAGAGTACCCCCGTCACCAGCTGAAGCTGTGCCAGTCGTCATACAGCCGGGTGATATTATGGCTTTCTCCGGCGCGCACTTGCATTGCTCCATGCCAAATCGCTCTGGGTTGATGAGAATAAGCACGGAAACGCGAACCGTATCAGCGCACGATTTATTTTATTCCCGTGCCGCTAAAAATATTGATTGCGGTGCATCGGTTAGTCACTTCGACTGGTTCCGTCACATCGAAACAGGTGACTCGCTCGCAGACCATGTGTCACGGGGTCGCAATCAATGTGTTTAAAGGTTCTGATATTCGCGCGAGTCGACTGGCGTTACAGGTGCTGGCAAAGTGCGTGCTTCACCCTGTTTTATTGCTGCCTCTCCGCGTCATCCCTCGCGCAACCTCAGGTGCACACTCCCTACCTCATAGGGCGAGGCATGGCGGATATTACTGGTCCGGCTGTCGGCATGCCGATGTGGGGCTTTGGTCGGCCCGACCAGATTAGTGAAGGCATCCATACTCGTTTGCGATCGCGAGCGTTTATTACTGTACAGGCGAGTGATCCGAAGCGGCGCCTCGTCTTTGTCAGCGCCGAGCTCGGCAGCATTGACCACCACGTTGCGCTGGAGGTTGTTGAGCGCTTGCAGAAACGCTTCGGCACGACCTATACCCTCGACAATGTCATCATTAGTGCAACACATACTCATGCGGGTCCCAGTGGGTACTGGCACTCGCGGACAGATACCGGTCTTGATGGCGGTTTCTATCCCGCCCACTTTGATGCGATTGTTGCCGGTATTATGAGTTCAATTATTGCGGCGCACGACGATCTGCAGCCGGGAAATATCCTAATAAATAAGGGTCGCGTGGCAGGCGCTGGAGTCAATCGGTCGGTCATTGCTTACCGCGAAAATCCGCAGCGCGAGCGTGACCGGTATCGCGAAAACACCAACACAGCAATGACCCTGCTCAAGTTTGTCGGTAACAGCGGCGCGTTAGGAGCAGTCAACTGGTATGCCCTTCACCCCACGGCAATGAATTATTACAACCGGCTCATCTCAGGTGACCACAAGGGTTATGCCTCTGTGCGTATGGAAGAGCAGCAGCGCGGACATCAGGGGTCTGAGGATTTTATTGCCGCATTTGCGCAGTCTGATCCGGGTGATGTTACGCCCAATACCAACCTAGACAACACCGGCCCCGGAGAAACCGACGTTGAGACGACTCGTATCATGGGGCAACGGCAGTTAGTGGCGGCGCAGGCGCTCTTCGATGCGGCGCAGGAGCCGCTTGCTGGTGTCATTGACTCGAAACGAATCTACGTTGATTTAAGCCGCTATGAGATCGATGGCGAATTCACCGGGGCGGGCGAGCAGCACACCTGCGCCTCGGCTTATGGTTATGCTTTTGCCGGTGGTTCCACGGAGGACGGGGGAGGGCATTTTCTATTTAGAGAGGGTATGACCGAGCAAAGTATCTGGCGGGACTGGCTGGTGAGGCTCATTATTGGTGCTCCGGAGTGGACCGAACAGGTAAAGGTTTGTCAGGCTCCCAAAGCGATCTTGCTTGAGACTGGTTCGGGTACGCCGCCCCTCCAGTCCCAGATACGCTCCGTTACCTTGGCGCGCATTGGCCAGCTGGTGATAGTCGCCTTGCCGGCAGAAGTAACGACTATGGCTGGCAGGCGCTTACGTGACAGTGTGATGCGCGAGCTGGGCGATTGGGCAAATTATGTTGTGTTAGCCGGCTATTCCAATGGCTACGCCGGATATATCACCACGCCCGAGGAGTACATGGTGCAGCAGTACGAGGGCGGCCACACTCTGCACGGGCGCTGGAGCCTGCCCGCGTACCAGCAAATTGTGAGCCAGCTGGCAGCAGCGCTGGAATCTGGCATCTCCCTGACGTCTTCAAGCGCCTACGATGACTGGCGCGGTAAATCTTCTGGGCTGGCCCTGCCTCTTGATAACGCGAAACCTCTGCCTAGTGGCGCGCGTTTGGGTGAGGCGGTGACCCAGGTCGAAGCGCGGTATCGCCCTGGACAGACAGCGACGGCGCGTTTCTGGTCGACGAACCCAACGGTGAATTTCCGTAGGAGTAAAAATTATCTACGGGTGGAGCAAAATACTTCGGCAGGTTGGCGTCAGGTCGCGGACGACGGCGACTGGAGCACACGCGTGCGGTGGCAGCTGGAGTCCGGGGCCTACGTTGCTGAATTGAGCTGGGCGATTCCTCAGGAAACAAGGCCAGGTGAGTACCGTGTTTCACACTTTGGCTTCGCCGCAAGCGGTGCTAAGTTTGCCGGGACGTCTAGCGTGTTCGAAATTGTCAGTGAGGACTGGCGGGAGTAGCGTTTCGGAGCTGGCAGCAAAACTATCAAACGTTCAGTGCAGAGTTGTTAGCGTGAGCGTTAGCGGTACGCGGTAGCTGAATGGCTTTTGGGTGCATTTTTTCCTATACCCCCGCCTCTTTCGCGGGTTACTGTGGGGGATGAGCGATCAGTCAATACCCATACAACATGATGAGCCCCAAGGCGCCTTGAGAGAGAGCCTTCTCTTTAATCTTGTTTACTGTAGTCAGGCAAGGGCAGGGGTGGAGAATGCCGACGTTGATGCCATTATCGCGACGTCTCGGCGGCGCAATCCGGTGTTGGGAATCACGGGAGTATTGGTTTTTGGAGGTGGTGTCTTTTTTCAGTGGATTGAGGGCCCCAAGGCTGCGGTGATGGATCTCGTTAAGCTTATCGAGGCGGATTCTCGGCATGAACTGTTTGTGATACTGAGCACCGATGAGGAGGTTCGGGAACGCATTTTCCCGACTTGGGATATGGAGCTTGTGGGCATAGAGAACATTCAAGAAGTGCTTCAGGACGCTATTGATACGGCGTGCGAGCAGAAAAGCATTGACGCTCTGCAGCTCTTGTTAGACAGGCTGCAGACGCCGAGTGAGTAGTGCCTGTCTGTACGACCGCCTGAACTTTTTAAGCTGTGCGCCGCCTCAATATTGTTCATTACGGAAACCCCATATCCGCTACTGAGCAGATGTCAGAGCGTAAAAGGCTTTAATAAAAGAGGCGTTGGGCGCGTTTACTAGGGCCGAGAAGGCAAATTATGAATCGTTCTTTGTTCGAGCAGGGTCCGTTTCGGAGCAAAGCACATCATGATTTGATAGGGGACAAACGTCCCCGTGTCCATTTTTGGAAGGCGGGCAAAATGGTTTAGATCGACACACGCGAATCCGCTCAAATCGCCGAATAGTCCCAATTCCATCCGTTAGTTACCGGAGTGGCACCTCCCGGTAATGAACAAGGCCGACCTCATCTCCGGGGGGCTTATGGGCGTCACTCACAACGGCGGATAGCCCCTCCCTGTGGGGAGGGCGCTGACAATCCGCTGACACCAATAAGTCAAAATACATTGCATCTTGGCCTCTGACGTCCGTTCGCCCCTCGGCACGCGTTGGCCGACGAACCAGTATCAGCAACTCAGAAAGCGAAGTCGCCTTCCACCGTTGTCAAACCCAGAGCATCCCAATCGAGCATACCTCCACGATAGTAGTGGATCTTATCTGCGGGAAATCCGTCCCGAATCATGGCGCGCATGGCCGTAGGGCTTTGAGGACAAACGGGACCATTACAGAAACCCACTACTTTGGAAGCGCCGCCACAATCCCAGCCCGCATCACTCTTCGTGCATCCCAGCTCATCCATTCGCATGGCCACCTCCGTGTAGGGGATGTTGATGGCACCCGGAATGGTTGCATCAAGAAACCACTCTTCGGTGCGCATATCCACGAGAACAGTGTTCGCGTCACCGATAGCTTTTAGCACTTCAATTTCCGTGACAGGCACAATGCCTGGTTCTGGCACCAGTGGCTGCAACCAGCCTTTATTTTTTGCACAAGGAGTCATCTGCCGCGTAATGGTAATGCTCTCCCCAGAGGGCAGCGTGGTGACGAAAAGCTTGTCCTCACCGAGGATGCGCAGATCTTCAGCTAACACTAGCGGAGCAAAGACCATCAGCGATACGACGCTTATCCTTATTGCAGACTTGATTAGAAGCCCCATGATTTACCTCCTTCTTGTGATTATGAAAAAACTTACAGCCGTCGGTCCATCTAGCAAGCTACTGCAGGTTGTCAAAGCACTTATCAACCATTGGGCGGCTTTCTAAAAGACATATTTCTGCCAGATGCCGCTCCAGTTTAGCCTGCTGATCCTAGGTTGTGTAAATTTCGTTTCGTCACAGTCGTGGCCTTAATTTGGGCTCATTGATTAAGATCGCCTTCCGTCGACCGTCAAATACGTCAATAGGTGTGATGTTGTTCAGGGGCTCGCGGTAGCGCTAGATCTTGCCTTGGGTCATTGGGTGGTGCGATGTCCCGCGGGTATGCGCAATATTTCGTTCCCTCAGCCAACGTGCATCGCAACCAGCTGAATGCAGGCGGCCGATTCCCAGTTTGTGTCCTCGGGGGTATGCTGTCAGCTCGAAGGCATAAGCTAGTAGGAAACGATGAGATCGCTAATTGTTACTGTCGCATTGATAGCGTCCGCCTCTGTTCGCGCGAGTATAGATCCTATGCTACCTGCCTCATCGAGCGCCGATGCAGTGACTTCTCCCCTCGCCGCAGTGACCGTAATGAGTCATGACCTTGAGGCCAGTCGCGTCTTTTACGAGGGCGCGCTGTCTATGACCGCTGAACCAATTTCATTGACGGTAGATGAGGCCCAATTGCTCAAGCAACACTGGGCACTCAATGAGGTGGATGCGATCGAGGGGTTCATATTTTCTAACCCTGGCGCCCAGGGTTCTGCGGTAGTCAGGGTGCTACGAGCGCCTGAGGGGATGTCATCTGGCCGCCCCAAGCTCAGTAGTCGTTATTCTGGGCCGTTGGGTTTCGGACTCCCCGACACTGACATGCCCAGGCGCCTTGTAGAGGTTCAAGCGCGCGGATTTAAAAGCACTGCGGGCATTAAACGAATGGCATTTCCGCGCGCAGACGGCAGTGAATATACGGTGAGCGAGGTGCACTACATGGCGCCTGACGACGTTCTGGTTCTGGGTGTCGACCGCGGAGAATATACCCAGATTGGACCGATAGATGATTTCACAAGGATAGGTGGCGTCGCTTATTCGAGCTTTATGGTCGATAGTATCGAGGATAGCTCGCATTTTTTCCGTGAGGTTCTTGGCTATGAGTTGCGCCGCAAAATGTCTTTTCGTTCGAGTGGTCAAGGCATGCCTGATACTCGTAGCGGAGAAGCGATAGCCTTTTTGCAGTGGTTTGCACCGGGCGCCACTACGGGATACTTGGTGATGATGGAATTGCTTGATGGCGATAAAAAGCCCTACGAGCCGATGGGTATGGCATCGACTGGCTTGTCGATGTGGACTTTTACGACGGACTCACTCTCATCTATTATTTCTCGCTGGCAGGATTATTCTGGTGAAAGCGCTGCTGTCCTCGAGACTAAAGTGCCGCCATTTGGTAGGGTTCGCTCCATTATGATTGCGAGTCCAACGGGTATTTCGATTGAGATAATTGAGCGATCAAACTGAAGTATTACACCGGCCCCGGATTCCGGTGCGCCACAAAGGGCAGGGGAGTTCGAGCGCTTGCAGGCCTCCGGCCCTAATACGCTTCTTCTAGATCGTTGTTTTTAAAAAGCCAGAAATGATATGGCCGGCACTGAGTTCGAGCGCGCATTTGGTTGCGCGGTGCCCGGTGTATCGACTGAGCTCAGTCGTTGAGGATCTGATTGACCTCTAAAATATAGCCGTCTGCATCGTATAGAGTCGAGACCATCACCCGAATCGTGCCCGCATTACCATAACCCGGGTACTCCCTTAGCGCGGGTTTACCGATGACCTCAACACCCGGAGCGCTCTCGATAACAGGCCATTTGGTTTTCAGCTCTTCGGTATTGAAAAGTAAAATGGCGTTACCGGGCGTGAATCCTTCCCTTCGCACGGGCTTGCTGTGAGAGGGATGCTCGGGATCGCCGTATTCGTACTCGAGCAAGCCGATCACCCCGACATACTCATGAGACGCTTTGAGAAAGATCAGGCGCAGTCGTTGTTCGCGATCCTCAGTGGAATGAGGGCGGTTGATCTCTTGGTCATAAATGACCTCCATGCCCAGCGCATCCCGATACAGGGACAGAGAGGCCTCAATGTCGCGGACAATCAATGTGGTGCGTCGCAGGAGAAGCGGAAACTCAGCCGCTGCCGCGAGTGGATCCCCCGCCTTTTCTTCTCCATGGTGAGCCGCTTGAGCAGGCATGAGTAGTGAGAGAGTCAGCAGCAGAGCGCAACTGAGCGCACGAAATAGTAAAGCCATCGACGCCGCCTCCAAGTTGTTTTGATTTGTCCTAAAGTTACATCAATATAACTTTGGGGCGCAAACCGGGCGGTATTTTAAAGGCTGCAATAAGTGGGCTTGTGTCAACGTCCAGAACATCGATCGCTGGGCCTAAAATGTCCAAATTGAGGTCCGGGTGCTCAAGTTATGAACGATTAGTGACTAATTTCCCAAAAGTGGCGGTGGGGTTCTGCGGCCCCATGGAGTTAAAGGTAAGCCTTAGTCGTTCGCGCCTGGCTTTTATAAAGGCTCATTCTTGCCAGCGGCATTCCGTAGCGCTGACGGCACTGCACTCGGGGCTCTGTTCTTCAGCGTCTCCATAAGTCTTTCCTGTCTCAATAGTTTCCTAATCACGTGCTGGTTTAAGTATCTCTATGCACGCCCTCTTGTGAGTAGGCTGGGCATTATTATCGCGGCACTCCGATCACTTGCCCTCGATTACGTATACCGGCGCTGCGCTACAGCGATTACGGTGGAATAGCTGGTGAGCGTTATGAATAAGCCGCGTTCTCCGACGCTTTTTTTGGCGCAATCGATCAAATGTTTGGCATACCTTGCAAATAAAAAGGTGTCTTCCTGTCCGATGATGACGTCATCAAGGATCGATCACGCTTGCCATGGACGGCGCCAACTCACAAAGAGGACACGATTAATGGTTAAGAACGAGATCCAGCTGCTCAACATACCAATTCCACCCTATGTGCTGATCGGGCTGGCATTGTTTGCACCGCGATTCGTCAGCTAATTGGAGGAATAACCATGAGCCAAGTAACTGAGGCAGAGATCATTGAACACCTGTGGCCGCGAATGGGCGATTACCGCCGGTCAGTTTTAGTCAAACATTTAATTCGTGGCGATCAGAGATCAGCTAAACGTTTTTTGGCGCATGTGAAGCATGGGCAAAAAAAATCGTTTTCGCGGGTTGAGCCGTGAACAGCCCAAAATTTATAACGGTAGCTGTTGTAGCGGCGCTGTTTCTGGTTACTGGGATTGCCTTCGGTCAGTGGCCAGGGGCAAGTGGATACCAGGTGGCGGCGTCAATGGCCAGTGATTCAAGAGAGGGCAGGCTTGAGTAACCGTCACAGGATCCCGAGGTGATTGTGACTTTTGATCGCGCCACAAAACCTGTCTACCGCAAATACCTTACGAGTAACACCAGAAAAGTGTGAATATCGTGGCCAAGCTACTGTCAGGAAACTCATCATGAAATGGCTATGGATCATCTTGTTTTTAATTGGCGCTCAAACAATTGCTGCCGAGGCGCCATCACTAGTGGGCGTGTGGCAAATACAAAGCACCGTTTATGATGGCCAGGAACAGATCATCCGGCAGCCACCGCAAGTCAAGATATTTACCCGACAGCATTTTTTTTATACCTATTACGACCCCAGTCTGAGTACCGCCGAACCGATTCTTTCCGCAGGACATGGCAGTTATGTCTTCAATGCGGGCCGCCTCTCAGAGACTATTGAAAATCATTCCAATACCGCACTCGTGGGGCAGACCTTCAGCGTTACTGTTGTACTCAGTAAAGATGGTAATGCCTTCGAGCAAGAAGTGGACCTTGGCAAATACATTTTGAGGGAACGCTGGGTCCGTATCGAGTGAACGCAAAGCCAGGGGGTAGAGTGTTCAGCAGGACAGCGGAGCTATTGATCGGTATTGATCACGTCGAGCGCTGTAATACGGAGCTTTGACAATTCCTCGTGTTTTTTTGGCGGTAGGACAACCATGGCAATAGCGGGGTGCGAGGACCTACATTGAGTGTGTGCCTTTAACAATGCTTGCTCATTATGCGCATGTATATGGCGCGCCTCAGGCGCACTATGTGCGTTTTTTTATTGTGCTCTCGAGCACAGTGACTGTAATGTGAGGACTTATCGCAACAGTTTCGCTAACATGTCGACGAGTCATAAGAAGCAAGTTACCAGGAGGCCTTGTATGCGCAATTCACTTATCTGCACAGCAATTGCATTCAGCAGTTTTTCTTTGTCTGCCAGCGGGTGCCCTGATTATCTCAATACAGAAATGCGTAAGTTGGGCTCAAAGGAGGTCATTAATTTCTGCGAGACCTACCAAGACAAGCCGCTATTTATAGTCAATACAGCTAGCAATTGCGGCTATACGCATCAGCTTACTGGTCTAGAGCAGCTGCATCAAAAGTATGAGTCACAAGGATTGGTCGTGCTTGGATTCTCAAGCGACGATTTTTTTCAGGAAGAGGACAATGAGGAAGACGCCGCGGAAGTGTGCTTTGGCAAATATGAGGTGACATTCCCGGTGATGGCGACCAGCTCTGTCAGAGGCGACACTGCCAATCCGGTCTTTAAGGCACTGGGCGAGGCGAAAGGTTACCCAAGATGGAATTTTAGTAAGTACATCGTGAGCGCAGATGGTGAGGTAGTGGCAAAGTTTCGCAGCGATGTCAGCCCTGACAGTCCAAAAATTCGAGCGACGCTAGCGTCTGTGCTTGAGCCTTAGGTAGCGCTAGAGCACTTGTCTTCTTGATGTCTCAGGGCGCAGATTCGGTTAGCCCTAGGCAGGGCGCGTTATCGCTTCATCCTATCAGAGTGCATTTCCTCTGAGATGCGCGCTGAATTTTTCTGCTTGTGCTCAGCGTTTGAAAGGGTTTCTGGACTTACCAGGACTGCTGGCTTGCCTCGAAGCGAAATGAGAGGAAGTGGTTTCGGTTTTTCCTGGTCGTTAACTTACTGGGCATTCGGGAAATTATTGACCCTCGGAAGAAAAAAAGAATCACTCTAAGTATTTACTCATGTGTGCCCGAGCGGCACTTACTGTGATTCGCGAGATCAGCGTGAACAAGTTCCGTTAGACCGCATAGCACTGCGATAACAGGCACCTTGAAACAATGAAAGCCTATGCAGGAGAGGCATATGGCAAATTGCGGATGTGGCAGAAGCCCAACTGGTCAGTGTATTGGTTGACATAACCTGACCGAGGAAGAGTATCAGGTGAAGGTTGAGGAGCTTGAGGAGAACATCAGGGAGCAGGTTGACCACTAACCGTACTGCTGATTATTCCGCGATGCGGCGACGCCAGGGAGTAAGAAAAGACACTAAGCGGAAGGGGCGTTATTGCGGGCAACCAAACATCCCTGCAATCCGTTAGTGGCAAGCACCGTATACATGAGCAGACCATAAGTCTGTTCTAGCCCCGAAAGAGAGCCCCACCGGCTGCTCGGAAGGGGCTTTTTTACTTTGCGGCACAAAACAATCAGCGTGTTACGGCCTCCAGTATTTCAACTTCAGGCGCAGCTGCTACCAAACCACCTAACTGCTTATTCGCCTGTTTAAAGTGGTCGCTCTTGCGATGGAGGTCTAGCGCCTCTAGGCTTTCGTATTGCTCCATAACTCGATATACCGTTGAATTATCTGCACTTTTATGAAGCACGTAGAATACGTTGCCCGGCTCATTCGCTCTGACTGCGTCTGTCAGGTCAAGGAATGCTTGCTCGAACTCTTCGTTTTTTCCCTCTAGGATAGTAATTGTTGCCAGCAAGCCTATTGTCATTGTTTGGACCTCAGATTTTTGTGGTTTAAAGCCGAGAGCATAGCATTCAAAGTAATAGTGAGTGCCCCGCTCACATCAAAGCTCTGTGAGCTGGTATTAGGCAAGTCCATATGGGTATAGTTACTGCAACATGTTTGGCTCGTCCCACACAAGAAAACCGATGAAACCATTATTTTTAGCCCTAATAGCGAGGACGTCGGGTTTTATTGTTGGGAAAGCACGGTGTTTGCCATTACCTTTTCGGTAAGCATGCAGGATGAAACGCAAATTCTCGACGCAGTCGCATTTGATGTGTTTGCGAAGAAATAACCCGCGACGTCTGCGTTGTTGAATGTGTCTGGTATAGAGCTGGATTAGCTGCTCTATTTGGAGCTGGCCTTAAGGTTGAGGCGCGAAAGAAAAATTTGCAGAAGAAGAGAGGTGAGGATGAAAGCAATTTTGACAATGATGGTGTCTGTGGCTTTGTCCGCAGGTGCAATAGCGAGCGATCACAATGTGAAAGCGGGTTCGGCAGATGTGGAGATTGGAACCGTTTATCTTGAAGACGGAACGGCGAACCCGATTATCGCCGGCGACACCGCTAACCAGCAAATCTGGGTGGACTACATACAAGCGCATAACGATAGAGATTTGACGAAGATCGCCGAAATCAACGCCGAGGACTGGGTGGGCTATCCACCTGATGGGTCGATAATTAAGGGCAATTCAGCCCATATTGAATGGCTTGATGCCTGGTTCAAGACGTCGGATAACCCGAAGTGGACAGTCAAATGGATGATCGCGAATAGCGGTATGAATGATCAAGGCGCCATGGAACATTGGTTGACGACAGGAAATGACATCACGTTCAACGGTCCAGATGGCGATAAAGTGACGGAGCACCATGTGCATGATGTGCAATTCGTGGGCAATCAAATCAAGCTCATATATGTCTATTCCCGACCAGCACCCGAATAGTGAGTTATTTTAATGCGAGGTGAGTTTTAACTACCAACACGAGAGAGGTAAGAAATGATGAGATTGTTTTGGGGAATGGTTAC
>MDTC01166107.1_pt1 | contig 11758 bp, 12 predicted proteins | sample 811181 | NCBI WGS metagenome assembly MDTC01 (sample SAMN05326644, study PRJNA326480) | marine metagenome | isolation source: seawater | place: Pacific Ocean: North | collected 2011
TGGAAAGTCTGTAACTATCGGTGCGACTAAGAAGATATCATATTTTGTTCTGCCATGGCTAAAATCAACATCCTTAAGATCAACACAATCTACGTTCGGAGAAGACTTATCAGACTTGATTATACTAGGTGGAGAGCCCAGAGCTAAATGTCCCTTTTTAAAGGTTGTAAAGATGGTTACAGAGCAACCATACCACTGTATTATATAGTCTCTGACTTTCTTTGCATAAATAACATCTCCAAAACCATTACAGGGCAAATTTATAATTGCTACTTTAAGGGTCGTTGCTTCTTTACGTGTAACTTTAGTGCCTATAAATGCATCGACCAACGCCGGAGCAACATCAATCATCTGCCGACATGTCATGATCTCTTCAGTTATTGAGTCCATTTGTTATAATTTAACAAAAAGATTACATCGATTCATAATTGATCATTTCATATTTAAATCCAATCTATTGATAGAGAAATGAACATGCCTAAACAACTCAGCTTAGGGCGAGAAGTTGGTTCAGGAGCTTATTGTAAAATACGTTTATTAACTGAAGACCCACGCACCGCATGTAAAATTTGTAACACTGATAAAAGTGGTATACCAGCACCAGAATTACGAGAGATCGTTATCTTATCAAGTCTTGCCAGAAATACTCACCCTAATGTCTTGGAAATGAAATGGATTCAACTGCACGGGCGATCAATTGCTATTGGCATGCCATATATAGAGTCAGATTTACACCGTGTCATAAGTTCCCGCTCGTATAGCGAAGCTAATGTAGGTAAGATAATAACCGGTATATTATCAGGTATACACCATTTACACTTACATGGGATAATCCATAGAGACATTAAACCGGCTAATATTTTAATGATAGATAATGTCTTACCTAAGATATGTGACTTTAACCTTGCGAAAAGCTTTAACGGTTTCTATAAATCAGGCACTCATTCTACTAACGTAGTTACAGCGCCATACAGAGCTCCTGAGCTTTGGAATAATAGAACATACGATTACGGTATAGATACTTGGGCTATAGGAGTTATCTTGCTCGAGCTATTCATGAAGAAAACGGTTTGGCATGCTAATAATAAGATCGATAATTGCCTAGCTTTCATAAGAAATAAGAAATCAATATACTTTAAGTTACCGTATGGTGAGATTCTAAAAGGTATGTTGACGGAACGCATCCATGATCGCTGGTCGATCGAGAAATGTCTCCAGAAAAGTCCACTTCAGCCTACTATAAAAAAGAGAGTTGCATTAGAGCAACCTGAAGAGTTTATGACAAATGAGATGGCTAGACACTTCGACCGTGAAAGGATTATAGATTACCGACTAAAATGTGTTGCCAACAGAATTCATCGTTTAAGCGGAAAGAAACTTAATCCACTCGAAAGTGTTCTTTTCGCAAGGAAAATCCTTTATTCAGAAGACTCTAATACTAGATCATCCGAATATATAACACGTGAACTTAAGTTTGTCGCTTCACATGCTGCCGATATACTTGTAGATGGTAGTACGATATTAAAGGATAGAATAGAATATAATAAATGCCAGATTTAAGAATAACAGTAAATATCATCGGAGACGCATCTGCAGTCGAAGATTACTGGAAGAATCTATCATATGCTTCTCATATTTCTTCCGAGTCAGAGATACTACTAACTACCAATGATGTCTCGATTAGGGTTATAAAGAAAGTAGTTCAAGATAGTGATATTGTTGTGGAAATACTGCCCAACAATAATGTCCTGCCAGCGACACCACTTGCGGAACATTATTACGTTCAGTGGGTAGAACTAGAAAGGCAAGTTCAAAAAGTTGGTGATAATGATCTACATGTTGCTGTTAGAGCTGATGCGCCAACAGGGATCATACCCATGGTTTGGGCAGAAGACACGTGGAATCCTGTAATCGACCATCTCAAGAATAAAGAGTTGATTGATAATGGGAATATTCAAGACTTGCACGATATTATGGAAGGTATGTATTGGGGATAGGTAATAAATGATTTAAAACGTTGTAGCGGCAAGATCAAGAATGAGTTCAGAACCGGTCAGTCGTCTATATGACGAAATTGAAGCTATGATTGATGGAAAAAAAATCGACGCGACTAGTATCATAAGCGTTGCTACTCTATTAATGAAAACAGTTGAGAAATACACAGATGTCAATGGTATACAGAAAAAAGAGATTGTTCTTGCAGTACTCCGTAAAATTGTAGAAGAGAAAGTTGACGATCAGGACGAGAAGAAAAACATATTGTTCTTGATCGAAACTACAGTTCCTCCTGTTATAGATGCTTTAGTATCTGTTGACAAAGGGCAACTGAAGATTAAGATCCAGAAAGGCTGTAAGTCACTATTTCCCTGCTGTTAAAGAAAAAGGATGTGACATTATTAAAGTGTAAAACTTTAATAATCTAATAGAAATGGATCAGCTATGTTGCGGACTTCGTCGGTATTATGATGCAACTGTTTTCAATTCGTTAGAGCCAAACTCATTCTGGAGATTATTCAGCGTCGCAAAATTAGTAGCAACACATGCGCCAAATAATATAAATAAGACCCTTTTTCAGTTGATAGAAAACTACATGAAGATTGATAGAGCCCCGATATATACTTCTGTATTCGGACCGGTCAGCCTCTCATATCATGTTAGCAAGACTCATAAAAAAATGATCTACGTCTTTGGAGAACTACATAATCTTCCATGCAACCAGGCGTGTAAGAAATCTATGATTAACGTACATGATTTTATATCTATGCAGTTTGCAGTTACACCAGCTTTTACAGACTGTTATATTGAATTACCGTTTATACCAGTCATCTCACAAATGACTAATGATCAACCAATATCTGAGTATCTAGACCAATATTTCCCTGATAAGAACAAACATTTAGGCATGATAGGAAGAACTCAAATCGAATGTCTAGATAGAGGTTTACGCAAAAAGCATTCTGAGAAATGTAGGACAGGACGACGTCATTACTTGGACATTAGATATAACCATGATGGGATCCAAAAAGTACCATTGGCAAGACTATATATAGATGCTATTGTGAACGGAATACTATTGCTTAAAGGACATGAAAGGGTATTGATCAACATTTCAAGACGAATTAATTGGCTCGATCTATTACGTCATGTGGATGACCCTCCCGATACCGCTTTATCAGAACTTCGTATAAGTATTTCCCCAAAGTCTATAGCTGTTTGGAAGATTCTTTCAACTATTGCCAAGGTGATGATATCCAAGGATATTGAGAGTATATTAGTAGATCTAGCTGTAGAAAGCCCTAATATTTTCGATATAATGATGAAATCTACTTATCTGCAGAAAGAGATTAGAAGATCCAGGATTTCTAATGAAATAGAAGAATATATCAATAGTTCATTGGAAAAGATACTGCGAAAAACTTATGGAAGGCGTAAGAAATATTGTAAGAGATACAGCAGTAGTATTAGTATCTTGGAAAAGATTGATTCTTTGACCGAGCTTATACCCGTCATACGTAAGATTGCAAACATCATGATGGACAGTTATCTATACGCACGCATCTTCAAGGAATTTACAAATGCTGAAGAAGATTGTCATCCAGTATCACCCTCAAATATTATAGTATATGTGGGGGAGCAACATGCACGTTCCATACGTCAGTTTCTAAGTTCGCTACATTTCCGGGAGCTACAAAGCATAAAAACTAGTACTCCAGAAAAAGGATTGTCATTACAAGAAATCCCACAGCCATTCTTTAAAGATGTTGCAAGGATATGCGGTAGAATTTGAATATTGTTATTAAACAGAGGAAGGAGAGAAAGAGGATTTGCAGCCACATTGAGTTGCAGCAAGAGGATTGTTAAATATGAATCTTGCACCCATATTGTCTTCTGTCCAATCTATCTCACAACCTAGCAAGTACATGCTACTTTTCTTGCATATATGTACGTCAAGATTCTTGTCTATTTCCTGAATATCATATTTAGGTGGTTCAGTATTAATAACCGGCTCTAGGCTATATGAAAATCCATTACATCCGCCAGACCGGAGTGAGAACATGACTCCTTTAGAATTTCCCTTATTTGCTAGACGATATAGATGCGGTACTGCACGTGGTGCTACACTGATCATTGGCTTCATTTATTCCTACTTAGATGTTGGGATTTTAGATTTCGTTTATCAACATGCGATTCGGGTTTTTGTTGTTCTATAAATAATAGCCGTATTGTGTCTTCTAGCAGCTACTTTCCTCTCCATGATCCGGAGTTTTCATTGGCCACGGTTCCATTTGGTAAAAGTAATACTTCATTTTTTCCTTTTTGATTTAACCTGTGATACATTGTAGTAATGACATCAGGTCCACATACCCATAGAACATCCAGATCATTGATAGATTTATCTTCTTGAAGTATAGCTTTTAATCTACTAATACATTCTTCAATGCATTTCTGATAAAATTTATTATTTTTCTGGATAGAACCCATGGCATAATTAGCAACTCTTAATTTATGAGCGTCATCTTTAATCTCCCTAGGTCCTAACTCATCGGTACTATCTAAAATGGCTTCTGTAAAAAGAATAGTCTCCTTGTCAATATTCTCTAAGAAATTCTTATTGATCTTACAGTCTACATCGAAGTAGAAGCCACCGTTGAAATAAAGATATACTAATCTGCCTAAATCGGCTTTGATAATCCACCTAGGTATCTTAGGCCAGATTCCGGCTAATTCTGGATTAGGGTATTTAGGTAATAGAGACTCTATTTCATTGAGTCCCACCACTTTACCTGGCAGATACTTATTATTTTCTACGATATTCTGCATAGGACAAGGTTTGGACTCATCTGGTTTTAGCCCCCACATATAAAAAGCTGATTTCATCTCGGAAACACTGGATCCCCACGCCTTGCCAGGTCTGTAGCTCTCGCGAAACAATTCAGTCGTCGTGAAGGGGTTAACGCCGCAGTGTGGTAGATTGCTACGACAGATGTAGCTGGGATTCCCATCATCCCCATCGTAGGTCCCACCGTAGTCGGTAGAGCATTCCACCTCGCATGAAGGAAAGTCTGAAAATCCTTCTATAGACGCTTGCCGCGAAGCCGGAACTCCATAAGGTTTCTCGTACCTATATCGGCGAATCATTCTCTTACAATAGCGCCGGACAATAATATTATAAATTATAGATTATACACATGGTCTGGTGAACATTGACGAAGTTGGGCAAAGTTAAATTCATAATGCATTATAAATTAGACCTAAATAAATACTTGCTATTAAGAAATGACTGATAACCGAGAACATCAGGACTGGACTCCTGTTACGTTTAGCAAAAACAAACCCAAACCAGTGGATCAAAGGACACATACGCAAATATCTAATGACCGTCTTAATGCAAGGGCTCTAGATGTAGATGAATGCGTGAAAAGACCAACCATCACAAAGTCCATGCAAAATAGAATCATCTCTGCTCGCACAAACTGTAAAAAGAACAGAAAGGATTTTGCAAGATCTCTTAATGTAAAGGAGTCTGACGTAACATCGTGGGAGACCGGTAAATCGAAACCAAACGATCAGCAGCTTCGTTTATTAGATAAGATCTACAAGTTCTAGAAGAGTAATTAGCTCTATTACACCACATGTATTTATTACATAAAAATATTTGATGTAATAAATGCAGACTAAGTACGGAATAGTAATTTCGGTCGTTGCAGTTATAATTCTTGGTCTAATGTGTTTTCTGATCTGGTGGTTTAGGATTCGTGCAAGTTCCAACGTTCATAAGAGGATTAACAATTACACCGCACCCGAACAAGACCATGTGAATAAAAATATAGATAAAGATATCCCGACAAAGATTATTCAGAACGAAGCTCCAAAAGTCGTTTACATGAGCTATTATGATATCAATTCAATACCGGCTTCTGTGTGGAGGAACTTCGAGAAGTGTTGTCATGGCTACAGGATAGAGATTCACGGAAACCAAAGTTGTGAAGATTTTCTTTACGAATATTATGGCTCGAACGCGATGCAAGTTTACAGGGAAATTAAAGATATGAATCATAAAGCATATTTCTGGGGATGCTGTATGCTCTATGCTAAGGGAGGATACTACCTAAGTATCGAGCTAAATTTAAAGGTACATATCGACAATATTTTCAAGTTTACCTCTAGTCATGAATTATTTAGTGTACAATCAAATGACTTCTTACCTGACAGCATCCGGAACGGATTTATTGTCACTCACTCAAAGAATCCTATCTTGTGGGAAGTATTAAGTGGATTCTATCAGAACATAAATAAGAATAACCCCTTCCAAAATAACTATCTATCTAAGTTGATTAGTAGTGAATTCAAAACAGTTTCTCAAGAAGGTACAACTTTGCTGAAGAACGGATGGAAGTATACGCTTTTTAAAAGTGAGTCTCGAAAACCAGGTGGCCCTTGGCCTGAACAGGATTGGAGTATAATAAATAGTGATAATGAAAGTATCTTAGATCTAAGTTCAACGTTCTCATGGCCCAAGATTTATGCTTCTACATCGACCAGATCGGTGGTAATAGATGATGGAAAGAATATCCGCTCCGCGGTAAAGCCCAGCATTGCAATAATAGGAAGTTTTCAATGGCATTATGAATGCGTCGGATTCTTATTGGATATCTTAGGTGGTGAATACAGAATTCATGTATACCATAACGACCTAGATGGTTTTATAGACCTGTTCTCCAAGACCTATAATTTTAAACGTTTTCATCTTCCATCTAGTAATATTGATGCTAAGTTCTATAGTCGTATTATAGTATTATCAAGCGAAGATCCTATCGGGATAATAAATCAGAATTTAACAACTAGACTAATGCATCATAAGAATGATGTGAGACATATCGCTGCTAGTGAGATGATAAAGCTTTCGCCACTCGTTAGAGGAGATGTAAGGTACATATTGCCAATCTATAAAATAAAGCATGGACCTGTGTATAATCGCATGAATAGAATAGTTGTGGTAGGATTGTTGCCAAAGAGCACACGTATAATACTAAAGTATTTAGCTGAGAATACGAGCATCGATATTATTCATTTCTCAAGAGTAAAAGTCGATCTTCATAAAAGGATTTCAAATATAGTTAAAGCTCAAGCAGATGTACTCGAAAGCGCAATGATTCAATCCAGATTTGCATTTGTAAACGATCACAACGATAGGTTTTCAGGAGTAATGGCAATAGCTCTATCATGTAAAACTCCGATGTTGATGGACTTGAGGCAGCACGGACGATATAATATTCCAGCACTCACCTACAAAACACAAGATGACTTAGTTGATAAATTAAATATTATGGATGATGACACTTACAGGAATATCCTTGAGAGAGCGTCGGACTTTGCAGAATTACTTTTGAAGAAAAATTCGACCATTTGTCTACCGTTTGCCAAAGGATCTTTAGCATTTGAAAGTATTTCAAATAGAACTGGAGAAATTAGTTGGGAGGGTGATATTCCACGGTCAATATTTCAGATCTATGATCACAATGCTATACCCTATCGCATGAAAAGATTACTAAAGTCTATACTGCTATCCGATCCTGATGCATCATATACATTCTACAATTCTCAAGAACGAAGAAAATATATCGAACTCCACTATCCTTCAGCCCTTAAACATTATGATTCTCTATTACCAGATGAATTTAAGTGTGATCTATTCAGCTACATCAGACTATTTGTTGAGGGCGGTATCTATTTAGGCAACAGTTTTTCTGTCTATCAAAGACGGAAATTATTTAGAGATATTATAGACGCAGATGATAAATTCGTTACAGCATGGAAAGTGTCAGTTATGCACGACTTAAAGAAAACTGCTGCTTGTAACGGATTTATTGCTAGTATTCCCCGACATCCTTTACTACGAGATATAATTGATACCATCCTGAAGCATATACAGAACCAAGACTACTCAGATAATTATCTGTCAATAACAGGATCAATGTTGTTAGGAAGAATTATAAAGTCTAATTATCAAAATAATGGCATCAAAGTATTAAAACAGAAAGGTGCAAAGATTGTTGATGAGAAGGGAGTAGCTCTTCTTTCAACATACTCTGGATACGCTAACGATAAGATTCTATTAGCAAGCGAAATCCCTAGTGCAGATAAATTGTGGAAATTAAAGAGAATCTACATTCCAGCCAATTATAAATCATAATTTCTACATTAACCATCTGATATTATACCTGAACTGACTTGTGGCCGATGAGATCTAATGTATTTCGTCCTATAAGACCAATCGAACCTTGCTTTTTAGTCCTCCACGAGGCAAATTTGTAGTGGTGAACATAAGCTCTCGGCACGAGTATCGGTAATCCTCCTTTCAGCTTAAATCTGTTAAACCATTCAGTCTCATTGCCACCATACCTTATCATGGGATTGAAATAGTTTTCTTCGTCATACTTATTATCTTCTAGAACATGCATCGGGAAGCACATGAGGAATCCATTGAGATTAATTAGGTTTCGGCCCATTGCCAAGATATGAGGATTAATATTTAAGGCCTGGCCAGATCTCTGATATTTATTAGCTAATGCTGGGCCAGGATTATTTGTTACTGGACCGTAATAATACTTGGAATCGGATGGACACTTATCAGCGGCTGAAATGAGGTGTCTTATACTTGAGTTAACAAACAAATCATGATTTGATAAAATGACTGACTTGCAACCCACGTTTTTGCATCTTTCTATGCCTAAATTCCATGTTTTGGTTAAACCGCCAACATCTTCCATCAACCTGATAACATCCACATTTCCATCTTTTAAGAGCTGTCTCTCAAGTCTATCAGTTTCTGGATCTTCACTTACGTTTATTATCAATAAGATGTACCGTGGTGTAGTAACATTAGCTATAAATGACTCTAGGCATCTTTTAGCAATAGATCCGTAGTTTCCATGGGTAGTTATTACAATACCAGTCTTGCGATTGACCTCATCACTCGCTGCAGAATCATCTTTATTTCCTGATGATTCCTTATAAGTAAGACCACCACGATTACGACAAGTGGTTGTCGCGGAAGGCTGCGCACCGTCCATTCCAGCAAGTTTAGTTTCACCAACCGCTTTAATGCAACTTTTAAACCCTAACATCTATTTTAGTCCTGATAGAATAAAATTAATTTGATAATTATTCATCCTGTAGTAATGTAACAACTAATGTTAGTAACGTTGGAAGATTTCCGTAAAGGCGCAAGAACCTCTGCTGCTGCCGTAACTCAGTTAGTTCTGTTCGGCAACTTAGTTGATATGATGAAAATCGAGAAGCAACGAGACTTTAGAACCAGCTATAGAACAATCTTTAGCAAATATTCAAAGGAGGGTATTATTCGCGCAAATCGACACGGAATTATTCCAGGTGCTATTATGTATGGGGTCAGGGGCATGGTATACGGAACATCGTTTATAACACTAGAACGATATTTTAATGCAACCACACATCTTGAATCCTGCGGTGTAAGCGCCTTAGCTGGTTTTACCGAGGGCTGTGTGTCAGCGCCTCTAGCACTTATGAGAGTCAGAATATCTGAAAATGTGACTCAAAAGACAAAACCAAGTTTTAGTGTACTGCAAACTCTCCGAACTTCACCGTTAAATGGTTTGAAACGAGGCTCTGATTGGGGTCTGCGTACATTTCTGGTACAGAAGTATCTTGATGTTGGCTTTAATGAAGTACCAGCAGCCTTTGCAGCAGGTGTAACAGCCTCAATCATTTCGATGCCTATTGATAGACTGATTCCATTGGTACAACAGAAGAATCCACCCAAGAACTTAATAAGATGGATAATGTCCCAGTCACCACGCTCACTATTCGCAGGGTCAGCCATGCGGTTGCTGAACTCCGGTATGAACTCGTTATATGTGATGACAGCCATGAAGTTTGTATACATCTCCAAATACTAGCATCTATAACCTATTTCGTGGAGAAAATGCCTATATGAGTATAGTCTAAAGATACACAGGCAGATTATCAGATACTTAAGAAATCTGATAATATGGACCTACTTAATGATGTAGATACAGACCAATGCTCAATTTGTTTTTGTGAACTAGGTGACGATGAAAATTTGATTTACACGGTTCCCGGTTGCAATCATAAATTTCATACTAACTGTATAATACCTTGGTACAGAGCCTCGGATGGTTCCTGTCCTTATTGTCGTTCTAATGATAACAATGGACATTGGACACATTATATATCTTCTAGAGCAAATATAGTTTCAACCTGGAAGCGTCTAGCTAGGCGGAAAGAATGTCCGGATTTCATCAAGAAAAAGTGTGCAAAGATTACTACTGCTAAGAGAGAATCAGAACAATGCTCCAAAGATAAGACAAAGTTTCGTAAAGAAAACAAAAACGTTATAGATGCTTATTCAAAACTAAGACGTAAACATTGGGATAAACGACGTAAACACCGAATGTTAGAACGAGAACTACTTGATCTACCTCAACAGATCATGCTTAGACTTCTAAGCCTAAGAGGCTTCAGCTGAAAGCGATTTAATGTTGGATTCAGTGTTACCGTGAAAAGCTATTTCTCTGGCTCTGCTTGAGTTTCTTAGACGAGGAAATAAAAAGCCCTAGAAAGAGTAGACACAGGAGTCCTACGATTACAAGTGAGATAATTAAGACTCTTCCTAGACATGTCTCCGCGACGCGGTGAGGTGTTGATAACTCTGTAAAGATTGAGTCTGTAATCTTGTCAACATCTAAAGGAGGCACCTTTGTCTTTGTCTGGGAATTATATCCCCCGATAATACAATTTATCTTGTCTGGTGTTGTAACTAGCAGTTTGGCGATATTCTTTCCAACTTGGTTTTTTGTGTCGTTTATGAAGTTTATAGCTGCAGTGTATTTCTCAGCCTGAGCCTCACCTCCCACTAATCCCGTTGAACCAGCTTCTCGCATATCCGCGCATGATAGTTCAATAAAGTTATTTACAACAGTACTGCGAGCCGCATAAAGACTGTTATAATCAGCATCAGTAACTTTAGATTGCTTTTTTAGGTCTCTAACCTTTTTATCTAGTTCTACACATTTTACAATAGAATCGGCGAAAGCGTTGATGACTTTGTTACTGGACGGTCCACCTTTTGTAGCATAATTGCCGAATATAGTACCATTTGACATTTAACGTTAGGATACAAAAAAATTGGCAATTTTTTTGTATCCTAACGTTAAATCTATGGTGCTGGAACAAAAACATTTTGCTGTACAGAATCCGTTCGATTGCTGCAATGACATCGCAATTGATATTGCATCTGTTGTAGCAGAGATCGAAGAGGAAATATCCGAGCTTATTGATAGCATTGGAATCGACATTATTGACGACGATGGTATTAATTATAGAAATATCCAAGATATTACGATAGGAGAAGGACTAAGAGTATCTCAGGTAAGCAGTTCCCAAGTAGAGATTGAGGTGACAGGACCAGTACCTGGTTCAGGTGACACTGGTCCAACAGGACCTACTGGAATCGGAGTACCTGGTGTAGATGGACCTACTGGGGACACAGGCCCCACTGGAATGATTGGCTCTGCTACAACAGGACCTACAGGTCCACAGGGCCCCGGTATAGGCGATACAGGACCAACTGGTCCAACAGGACCCACCGGGCTGGATGGACCTACTGGGGCAACTGGTCTTGGAGACACAGGTCCGACAGGACCCACTGGACCAACCGGTCTGGATGGACCTACCGGTGCAACTGGTCTTGGAGACA
>MDTC01215354.1_pt1 | contig 11757 bp, 12 predicted proteins | sample 811181 | NCBI WGS metagenome assembly MDTC01 (sample SAMN05326644, study PRJNA326480) | marine metagenome | isolation source: seawater | place: Pacific Ocean: North | collected 2011
CCATCGACAGTGGTGGCGAGGCGACGGTGCACGAGGCACTGGCCGAGCTGTCGGGGTAGGTTCGGCCGTCGGTTTCCCTGATCCGGCCAAGCATCTGTCGATGGTGACGTCCATTGGATCCGACGCCTGGGATCGTCTGTTGACTGGCCCGCGCCCGGCCGAACTGCACCCGTTCGTCGCCCTGTCCGGCACAGCCGGCGGATGACAACCTGACCCAGACCGGACAGCGTCGTCGACCATTTATGGCCGGTTCCGTCGACTCTGTGGGGCTTGCTTCTGGGCGGGTCTGTCGATCTTAGATGTGAGGCCTCGCCCGAGCGGCATCGCATGCGTGCTGGGCCTGTGCTTTGTCGTCGAAGGCTTGGTCAACCCCCGGCCCCTCTGCGAACCATTCCCCGGTGTCGAGGCGTCCCACGACGTACGCACCGGACCCGTACAGGCCGGGTCGTACACGCTTCCACGCCATCGGCCGCGCTGTCGTGCGCAGCCACGACGCGAGCGTGCGGACTGCGCCGTTCTCCCCGGCTATGACCGCGATCGGCGTGGCCTCGTCGTCGCCAGACATCGCGTAGATAGTCATCAGCCAGCCGAGATCGTCCCCGTCCGTTTCGACGACCACGATCCGGTTACCGACACGAACCGCGTCAGGCTGCCGGACATCGACTCCTGAGCACCACGCATCACCCAGGCCACCGCTGGTCCGGATGGCCGCGCGAACAATGTCGGCGGCGGTCATGGCCCTACCACCGTCCGGAGCATCTCATCTGCGAGTACTTGCTGAAGACGGCTACTGCGCTGCCCACGCCAGTCAACGCTGCATGGTGCGTTGCCGCCAAATGTGTTTGGGGCGGTGCGCCCAGCTGTTCTCGTCTACCGTTCAAGGCCGAGAAACGCCATCATCGCTCGCTCGACTTCGACGACTTGTTCCGCGTCTCTGCTGTCTCGCTGGCTAGCGCCCAGGAAGGCAACGTGCCTGCTCCCCGCCGACGACTTGCTCTGCGCTGTCTGTCTGTCGACGTCAATAGCAACGTGAGGACTCTGCCGTTTACAGGCCTGATGGCACGACGGTGCCGTTGACCGTCACCTCGACCACGCCGGTCTTCGGATCGAAGGTGATCTTGCCGTGCTCGAACGTCGTCACCAGCAGATCGCCGACGGGGTTCTCATCGCTGGTCGGTACGCCCAGCGGACCCGGTGAGCCGTTCTTGCCCATCACCTCCGGAACGCCATCCGGATCGCGTTCGACGTTCCATGCCTCCCGGATCTTCCCCCAGGTGATATAGGCAGGTGTGCCCGGTTGATCATTCTTGGCGACGATCACGCCGCCCTGAAACTGCTGGAACACCACGCCGCTTTCGCGGGTTCCCGCGTTGTGGCTACCGGTCAGCGGCTTGCCGAGCGCCTGCTTCTGACCCTCGGTTGCCGTTGAGTACTTCACTGCGATCGGGCCGGTGAGAGTCACCTCGACGTCCCGCTCCCCGATCAGCGTCACCTCGGTGGGTGGCGCCGGCACCTCGGAGGTGGCAATCAAACCGACCTGCGGCGGCTTCGACGCCTCGACGCTCCTGTCGTTGCTGCAGCCTGCGGTTATCAGCGCGGCCACGGCTAGGCCGGCGATTGCCGTGGAGCGATTAGTTCTCGTACGCATCGGTTACCTCTCACGCCTCGAGTTGCGGCAACACCCTGGCCGGTCCGGGGTTGGCTCGACGACCAACCTACGGGAAGTCGGCGATGGCCGGATGTCCGTCGAAGCTTTACCGCCGAGTACCGCCTGCACACCGAGGCGGCGCACCACCGGCAAACTACCCGACAACCAGCGACTCAGGGCGTCTTTCCCGTTGTGTGGGCGCTAGAGATCGAGACGGTCGATCGTCCAATCGATAGTGTCGAAGTGCGGCATCTCGCGGCCGTCATCGACGCCGATCTCGCGTTTGATGAGGGCCTCCAGTTTGGCGCTCGAGGCCATGACCAGCTCGGCGTTCTCCCCCTTCGTGGCAGCCAGGTTTGTCATCTCGTCCGGGTCGCTTTGCAGATCGAACAGCTCGACGTCGTTGAACCGGTAGAGCTCGTCGATATCGCGCGGCAAGTTACGCTGGGTCGGCGCAAAATACCGGGTGAATTTGTAGCGACCGTCGAACATGGTCCGCAAGCTGCCCCGTTTGTTCAGATCAGGTCGGTAACCGGCCGTGGCCATCGCCTGTTTGGGATCTTGTTGTGCGGCTTTGGCATCGGCGACGATCCGGATCGCCTCACTGTCGTTGGTGGCCAACCCGCTGTAAGTGAACAACACGGCATCGCGCACCGTGTGTTCGTCGGAGCCGGCCGGATTGCTCAACGCCGCACTGAAATCGCGGCCAGGCAGATCGCGGCCCGCCACCTCGCCGCGTTGACCGGCCGGGACGCCGGCGAATTCCAACAGGGTGGGGACCAGGTCGATATGACCGGTCAGAGACGAAACCTGCTGTCCGCCAGACACATCAGGATGCGCGATATGCATTGGGAGGTGGATCGCCTCCTGGTAGGCGAATGGACCCTTGCCGCGTAACCCGTGCGCGCCAGCCATCTCGCCGTGATCGCTGGTGAAGACGACGATGGTCCTGTCTGCCAACTTGAGCGCGTCCAATTCTGCGAGGAGCAACGCAAGCTGCTGGTCCACGCTGCGGATGCTGTTGAGGTAGAAGTCGTTGAATCGACGCCAGCGCTCCTCCTCCGGGGGGATGTTCCCCAGCGTGTAACCCCAGGCCTTGAGGAACTCGCCGTGCGCAGCGGGTCGCCCCGCCTCGTTCATGGGTTGTTCGAGGTTCGCCGGAAGTGGTATATCCCAGGACTTCTCGTACAGCGCGTTCTGAGGTGCGCGGGCGGCCTCCATCAACAGACGACCAGTGTCCTGGACTCTCTGCCCTGGCGCGTCCGTGTTGAAGTACATGATGTCGTGCGGGTTGACCAGGCTGACGAACAAAGCCCACGGCTTGTTCTCGTCGGCCAACGCGCGGCCTTGGTCCCGCAACCAGGACACGGCGCTCCCGCCGATCATGTTGTCGTAGGTGTAGCCGCCGAGCGTGTGTGTCAGCACATCACCTGGCCAGACGTAGTCCGAGAAGCCGTAGGCCTCCATCTCCTTGGTGAACAGGTGGTCCGGCTGCGCAGTCTCGAATGCGCTGTTCAGGTGCCATTTGCCCTTATACGCGGTGTAGTAGCCGGACTTGCGCAGCATGTCGCCCACGGTGGGGATCTCGGGTTTCATCGAAGCGACATACGGCATGTCGACGTTCTCGAACATCCCGTTGTCGGGCGTCTGCAATCCGGTGAGGATGACCGACCGGGAACTGGTGCACATCACAGCCGGGCAGTAGTGGTTGGTGAACGTGACGCCGTCGCTGGCCAACCGCTCTCGCCCGGGCAGGGACATCCCGGCTGGCCATTCGCCGAAGTAGCGCTCCTGATCGGTGAACACGAACAGGATGTTGTGTTTCGTGGCCGACGGCAGCCCGGTCTTGGGTGTGGCTGGTTCGGACGCCGGCTCAGGTGCGCAGGCGGCGGCTGCTGCGGCCGCGGCGACCGAGGCCCCTGCCATTGCGAGGAAGGCCCGGCGGCTCGGCCCTGCAGAGTGCATTGTCACTCCACCTGCTCCTTAATGTATGTATCGATCGGTACATTAAGAGTATTGCATGCCGACCCGCTGGGGGTTGAGGAAAATAACCACTGATCAGCCCGTCAAGCCGCCTCTCGATGGCCCGCCACAGCCGGTGCTGCTGGCGCCCGCTCTCCTGAACGGCTCGTTGATGCGGCCGCCGAGGTCGATACCGAGCGCGTTAGAACCAGCGACCCCTTTGTGCTTGTATGCTATTAATGAGCCGACATTAATAATTTTTCTCCTCGAGCCCCGGAGTTGCTGATGAACAAGGACGACGTGACCGCGCGCTCAGAAGCCCCCAATGTGGTCATGATCGTGCTGGACGATCTCGGGTACGCTCAGCTCGGCTGCTACGGATCTGACATTCAGACCCCAGCCATCGATCGCCTCGCCCGCAATGGGCTCAGGTACAACCGCTTTCACGTCACCGGACTGTGCTCGCCGACGCGAGCCTGTCTGCTCACCGGCCATAACCACCATTCGGTGGGAATGGGGTTCCTTGCCGACATCCCGACTGCCCATCCGGGCTACACGGGAAAGATCCCGGCTTCTACTCCGACCCTGCCTCGCGTGCTACGGGACTCCGGCTGGAGCACCATGGCCGTCGGGAAATGGCATCTCGCGCCGCGCGGTGAACGGACCAGTGCCGGCCCGTTCACCCGCTGGCCGTTGGGGCTGGGGTTCGAGCGCTATTACGGCTTTCTGCTCGGCGACGCCAATCACTGGGATCCGCAATTGGTTCGCGACAACACATACCTCGATGCACCTGATGTACGCCCCTCTGGGTACCACCTGACCGAGGACCTCACTGATGAGGCGATCAGGATGGTCGTCAGCCAGCAGCAGTCAGCACCGGGCAAGCCCTTCTTCCTCTACTTCGCTACCGGAGCGATGCACTCGCCGCATCATGTACATCGGGAGTGGGCCGACGACTATGCCGGGCAGTTCGACATCGGCTGGGACGCTTGGCGAGAGCAGGTGTTTGCGCGGCAGCTCGCCGAGGGGGTGGTACCGGCAGGCGCCACACTCACCGAGCGGCCGAATTGGGTACCGGCCTGGACCACCCTTACAGCGGACGAACGCGCGGTGTACGCACGGATGCACGAGGTGTATGCAGGTTTTCTCAGTCACACCGACAGCCAGATCGACCGGTTGATCCGCACCCTCGAGGATCTCGATGTCATCGACAACACGCTGGTACTTGTCCTGTCCGACAACGGGGCCAGCGCAGAAGGGGGCGTTGCGGGAACCAGCAACGAACACCGGTTCACCCATCGGGTCCCAGAATCGTTGGCCGACAATCTCGACCGCCTACCAAACTGGGGTGGCACAGCGGGTTACCCGCACTATGCGTGGGGCTGGGCATGGGCAGGCAACACGCCCTTCCGGCTGTGGAAGCGGTATGCGTGGTTGGGGGGCACACGGGTCCCGCTGATCGTGCACTGGCCGGACGGTGTCCGCGACGGCGGCGCTGTCCGTCCCCAGTTCGCACACGCCATCGACGTCATGCCAACAATTCTGGATGCCTGTGGGATTCGGTCACCCTCGCCGTCTCCAGAAGCCTCCGACACTGTAGTCCACGGGGCAAGTCTGTTGCCGACCTTCCACCATGCAGCGGCACCGGCACCGCGTTCCACGCAGTACTTTGAAATCGTGGGCTCCAGGTCCATGATCGCTGACGGCTGGAAGGCCACGACCGATCATGTGGCCCAAGGTGTGATGGACGAAGAAGTGCTGCTCGAAGGAAGCCGGGACTTCGTCACCGACCGATGGTCCCTGTTTCGGGGCGACGACTTCTCCGAAGCTCACGACGTGTCGGCTGCCCACCCCGACGTGGTGTCGCGACTGGCCGCCCGCTGGGCTGCCGAGGCCGCCCGCTACGACGTGCTGCCGCTGACGGATTCGTTGGTGGCACGAGCGGCGGACATGGTGTGGCCCGAATTTCCGCCTGGCCAGCGCGTGGTGTTGCGGCCCTCGGGGGGCCCGGTCGTCGACGAGGCACTCCCTCTGCTCTACGGCCGGTTGTCTGCTGACGTCGAGGTCCCGTCTGAGGGTGCTGACGGCGTGCTCTTCGCGATCGGGAACTGGACAGGGGGTTTGGCAGCGTTTGTCATCGAGTCCAGACTCCACATCGCCGTCGTCGCCCCAGGCGGCAGCATCCGGGTGCGGGCCGATCGGCCGCTGGAGGAGGGGCGTCACAGCGCAGGCTGTCGGTTACACCGCCTCGACGGCGCGACCCGAGTCGAAGCGGTGATCGACGACACCGTCGTCGGCTCGCTGGTTTCCCCGTTGACGCTCCCCCACGTCTGGCAGCATGGCGGAACATCGTTGCTGTTGGGCCGAGACCGCGGGCTTCCGGTGTGCGACGAATACCGACCACCGTTTCCGTGGACCGGGGTATTGCACTCGGTGACGGTGGAATCCGATCTGGAATCGTTGCCGGGCCGGGAGCTGCTCAGAGCGGCACTCAAGTCCGACTGAAGGATTCGTTCAGGACGGCAACGCCTCGATGGTTTCGGCTGACGCCGGCGCGCGGATGATCGCGGTCAGTGAATCGATGAGGTCCGCAGCGAAAATGGCGGTGGGCGGAGCGTCGGCCGCGGTTGCCTGGTGCCGCTGGTGGTCTGCCAGGGCGTTCAGGCAGCTTGTGTAGACGAAACGAAGCCGCATCGTGGATATGGCCTCCGGAAGATGCGAAAGCTGTTGCCAAAGAAGCTGGTTGAGTCGTTGCCCGTGACCGGTCAACGACGCGTCGGCCAGAATCCACGCCGGCCCGCCCACTTCGCCGTAACCTCCGAACAGTAACTGAGCCACCAGTTCGACATGCCGCTCTCCACGCTTGATGCTGCTCACCTGGGGACGAACCAAGGCCTCGAGAAGGCATCTGAGGTCGACCGGTCGATCCTCCGAACAAGCCTCGTCGAGAATCCGTCCGCGTTCTGCGTCGATGCGGTCGAGGCGATCTTCAAGAATGGCCCTAATCAGCTCTTCCTTGGAGCCGAAGTGGTAGTTCACCACTGCGGCGTTGCTCTGTCCGGCGGCGAGTCGGATTTCGTTGAGGCTGACGGCAGCGATGCCCCGATCGGCGAACATGGCCTCCGCAACGGTGATGAGTTTGATGCGCGTCGCTTCTCCGCTGCTGTTCCGGCCGCGTTTACGCGCCCGGTCCCGAGTGCGGTCCGACTCCGAGGCCATCGGCTGATCGTACGCATTTCGCGCCGCCAGTATATAATGAGTATTCATTAGTTTTATCGATACCAACACGAAAGCTCGGGTGCGCAATGCGGGTGGAGCTGGCGTCCCTGGCGCTGGTAGTCGCCGTGTCACCGGCCTCGGTGGTTCCCGCGATCCTGATGCTGCACACGCCCCGTCCATTGGCGACGGGGTCGGCATTCGCGACGGGTTGGGCGCTGTCGTTGTCACTTGCCAGCGGGTTGTTCGTCGGGATGTCCGGAAAACTGCCTGATGCCGGCGGCCCCCCGCCGCACTGGATCCGTCCGGCCACGTTGGCGTTGGCGGCGATTCTGATCATCGGCGGCCTCGTCACCTGGATGCGTCGAGGGCGAAGTGCTCGTGCGCCGGTCTGGCTGCGGGCACTGGATTCTGTCACCCCGCTGCGTGCCATGACAGCCGCGCCGGTTCTGGTGTCGCTGAATCCGAAGGTGCTCGCTGCCTGTGCCGCTGCAGGCTTCAGCGTCGCGGCCACAGCACAGACGAGGCTGGCCCAGTGGGGCGATGTCGCGGGTTTCGCCCTGCTCGCCAGTGTGACCGTGATACTGCCGGTACTGAGTTATGGCATCTGGCGTGAGCGCATGAACGAACCCCTGCAACGGCTCAAGGTGGCGCTGGAGCGACACAATGCCGCGATCCTCGCGGTGATTCTCATTGCCGTGGGCTTGATGTTGTTGCTGCAGGCAGCGTGATGGTGCTGCCATCGAGGTGAAGGAGCGAGGTTGTGTCTGTATCGAACTCACACCGGCCGAGTCGACGGCTGGTGGCTCTTCAGAAGCTCATGCTGCTGGCTGTATCGAAATCGGGGGGCGCCCACGACGTCGCCAGAACACGCGCCATCACCCGGTCGATGGAGTCGCTCCAGCGGCGGGCGCGCGGAGTTGAAGAGACCGCTTCGGCAGTGGCGGGGGTGCCGGTCCGGTGGTTTCGTCCAGCGCGAGCGAAGTCGGCGTTACTTTTCCACGTGCACGGCGGGGCATTTGTCGCCGGTAGTTCACTGGCGGCTCGCGCCCACAGCGGGCTGGCCCGCTGCCACGGCGCGGAACTGCTGAGTGTCGATTACCGTCTGGCGCCGGAGCATCCCTTCCCCGCGGCGCTGGACGATGTGTGGGCCGTCTATTCGGAGGTGGCGCAAGACCGGCCCACAGTCATCATCGGGGAGTCCGCCGGAGGCGGACTGGCCCTGTCGCTGGTACGGCGGGTGCTCGACCGCGGCGGGAACGCGCCGAAAGGTCTCGTGACCATGTTTCCCTGGGCAGACCTGACCAACAGCTCCGATAGCTTCATGTCGAATGAACGCCGAGATGTGCTGTCCCGCGAAGGTCTTTCGCGTAGTGCGGTGGCCTACGCGGGTGACTGTGACCTGAAAATGCCTCTGGTGTCGCCGCTCTACGGCTCATTTGCCGGCTTTCCCCGCACATTGGTCGTCGTCGGCACCCACGATTCTTTACTCGATGACTCCCGAAAGGTCTCGGCTCGCATGTGCGCCGCGGGTGTGGACGCGACGCTCGTCGAAACAGCCGACGGAATACACGGTTTCATTTTGTTGCCGGTTCCCGAATCGAAAGAAGCCCGACGGCAGATATCGTCCTTTGTGGGCGCGGCCCTCAGTGACCAATGATTGCGCGAGATCGTCGGCCGAAGGTGGAGTGAGTGCGGGCGCGACGCGGACAGTGTTCGACGGCCCGTCCTCCTTTCGGCTGTGGAGAGTCCGCAGTTCCAGGGTGGGGGCCTGACGCCGAGGCATAACGAGACGGGTCTGTGTGGCACGAACGTCGTCGGTGGTCGCGAGGGTCTGGGCTTGCGGTTGCGCGGTTCAACGAGCTAGCGGGGGGCTACGGGGACTACCGCACCGCCCACTATGACGCCACCGGCGCTCTGGTGCGCGAGTGGCCGACGCACGCGCAGAAGCTGATTGACACAGACGGAGCGATAGCCGGCGCGGAAGCGGATTACGTCCTACCGTCGCGCTCGCATTTTGTTCGACTTCGTTCCGACGACACGGTCGAACGCGGTCCCGCGCTGAGCGGTTGCTACACAACCTATCCGGCTCTCGACCGAGACGGCACCGCAGTTTTCTGGCGGGACGGCGTCCTGCACGCTGTCGATGCGGACCTGCGCATGCGTGACCTGATCGAAGTCGGACGTCGCGAGCGAGCACTCCCGAGTAGGGTGCTGCTACTCGAGGACGGCCATGTGGCCTTCACCCTGGATGACGAGCTGATCGTCCATCGAGAACCTGCGCTCGGACCACTCAATGAGGGCATCTGGCCGTGTGGCGAGGGCGGATTGCGTGGCAACCCGGTTGCCTTTTACGAGAATTCGTAACGCTAGAGCCTGTCCCTGGCGTCGATGGCTGCTGTCCTTGCCGGTACGACCCGCGGGATCGCAGTGACATCACGCATTGGTCGGTATCCGTCAGGGCAGGCCGCGCGGATCCCGGCCACACCAGGCGACGAGGCGGTCGATCGCAGGGGCGTCGCCGGCGATCGGGACGGCATCGGCGAACGGCACAGCGACCTCGTCGAAGCCCCGCGCGGACGAGATCTGCTCGTAGAGAGCTCGGCGGTTGTCGGCCGGGAGAATCCGGTGCGCCCCTTCCAATGCCGCCGCGACGACCGTGTCGTCCCACTCGGGGTGCTGACCGGTCGCCGTCGCGAGGTCCCAGGTATGGACGATCAGCTCCGAGAAGTAGGACGCGAGCACCTCGGCGCCGCTGCCTTCGATCCACGGCAGCGCCATGGGTTGTTCGAGCACCGCGTCGTCGCGCCAGGCAGCGGCGGCGCGTCTCGCCGACTGGTGCCACGCATGCGGCCAGCGATCGTCGCCGACCGGGGTTTCGGCGACTGCGAAGGGATCGTCGCCGCTGCCCAGAGCGGCAATGCGGTCGAGTGCGCCGATGAGATGAGCCAACAGAGCTCGCACATCCATACCGTTACATGGCGTGGGATCGGTGAGTTGCTCCGGCGGCACGCCGGCAATGACGACCTCACCGACGGCCAGGGCGCGGTCGAGAATGGGCCGGGGGTCCTCGAAGTCATGCTCGGCGGAACCAGTTACTGTGTTCATGTCGGCATTGTGCCGACCAAAACTGGTCACCTTATGGCCGGTTTGATGGGAAAGTGTGATGCATGCGGGCTGACCGGCTGATCGCCGTCCTCCTCCTTCTGCAACAGCGCGAGCAGGTGACGGCATCGGAGGTCGCCCTTGAGTTGGAAGTGTCCGAGCGCACCGCCCGTCGCGATCTCGAGGCGTTGAGCTGCGCCGGGGTGCCCGTGTACGCCGTGCCGGGTCGAGGTGGCGGATGGCGTCTGGTGGGCGGCGCTCGCACCGACCTGTCCGGACTGACCGCCAGCGAGGCCCGCGCGCTGTTTCTGGTGGCCGGACCCGCCTCGACGGCGACCCCGAGCGTGAAGGCCGCTCTGCGCAAGCTTCTCCGCGCGTTGCCCGAGCCGTTCCGGGAGCAGGCCGAGGCGGCCGCTACATCGATCGTGGTGGACCCACGACAGTGGGGATCCAGCCAGCCCGAGCCCCGCTCACCCCGATTCCTCGACGAACTTCAAGAGGCAGTGATCCGCGGAGTGCAAGTGCGGCTTGGCTACGTCGATCTCAAGGGGTCGGAAACCCAGAGGATCGTGCACCCACTGGGCATCGTCGCCAAACGGCCGGCGTGGTACCTGGTCGCCAACACCGAGGCCGGTCGACGGACTTTCCGCATCGACCGTGTCTCGTCGGTCGACGTGACCGGCGATGCCGTCCACCGACCCGAGGGATTCGACCTTGCCGAAAGCTGGCGCGAGATCGCCGATGAGGTTGATCGCCGGCGCACTCCTCTCGAGGCCCAGGCCCTGTGTGCCGCCGGCGCACTCGGCATGCTCCGGAGGGTGTTCGGACGCCGACTCGACGTTGGCGGGTCAACGCCGGACGGCCGGATCGAGATCGTGATCCGGGGTCGCGACGAGCACACCCTCGCAGGCGAGTTGGCTTGGCTCACCGACTGGCTCGACGTCAGCGGCCCGCAGGGCGTCCGCGACCATCTCGCCGCCCTCGGGTGTGCGTTGGTGGCGCGGTACAGCTGAGCGGGACTTTGCTTCCCCACGCACGCCGAGACCTCTGACGGTTGGTCACTGCGCAGATGGGGCACCCCACGGTTCGTTGCATTCTGACTGTTGCTCGCGAATGAAAGGACCGCCACATGACGATGCCCAGTGACGCTGCGAAGTCTGTTGAAACTCAGGGTTCCAACGAAGGTCCTCGTGATCACGATGGCGTCGACACCGATCATGCTGCCTACGTCGACGATCACAATGTGCCTCACCCCGGCGACGCCAAGCAGGCTGATTGACGAGCAAGGAGATTGCCGACATAGTTCCATGACAGGCATGTCACCGGTCTCCAGGCATCGCTTCTGAGTTATCTCAGAACCTGCCGGTCCCCAGGTGAGCGCTGAGGACCCGCACCCGACACCCGACGGCGTCATGCGTCTGAGATCAGGACGACACCTCGGCGGCCAGGCGTGAGAGCGTGTCGTTGAGTTGCTCCTCGGTCACCAGAGGAAACCGCACCTTTTCCAGCAGCTTCTTGTCAGTGACCTGTGACCAGTCGTAGGTGTGGCGGACCAGCGTCTCGCCGGGCCCCTGGGATTCCAACTCCCACAGCCACTCCCACCCGGGCGGTTCGGTCCCTGCGGGTGCGGTCTTCCAGGCCAGCAGCTTGTCCTTGACGCAGCCCGTCACGTGGTTGTCGGTCTTGTACTCCCCGCCCATGTGGTCGCCCTGCATGTTCATCGTGAACACCTCGCCGACATGCTGAATCCGATCAGCGTGGTCGACGGAGCGGACGAAACCCGATCCATCGAGCTTGTGGTGGTTCTCGGGGTTGGACAGGACGTC
>MDTC01258494.1_pt1 | contig 11757 bp, 10 predicted proteins | sample 811181 | NCBI WGS metagenome assembly MDTC01 (sample SAMN05326644, study PRJNA326480) | marine metagenome | isolation source: seawater | place: Pacific Ocean: North | collected 2011
AGACTATTTGTGTTTTTTTAGGGAGCCCTAACATTCATATCAGTTGAGTGGTTGGAATCGAAAGTGGAACACATGAACAAGAAATCACGAACCAATCTGAAAGCAGTTTTTATGGCCGCCTTCATGCTCTCAGTCACCTTTTCAGGATGTCTTGGAGAAGTTGAAGAAAAGGAAGATGTTGATGAATTTGGTCAAATCGATTCATTGGTTGTTGCTTATGAAGTCCGCGACACATACACAAACATCGATGATAACCCTCAACGTCTTGCAGATTACCTTGAAGAGAAACTCAATGCACCTGTAGAACTGTACGCAGTAAGCTCTGAAGGAGCATCAATCGAAGCCCTTCGTTTTGGCCATGCTGACATCGCATTCATGGATGGAGGTTCTGCTTGGGTTGGATGGCAACAATATGATCTAGGCGTCCTAGCATCTGAAACCAAGCCTGACGGAAGGACATGGTACGGTGCAAGAGCTGTTGTACGAGCAGGTACCGACATGGCCGATGCACACCTCGATGATGACATCTACACCGATCCATTCGCACTCTTCCAAGGAAAGACATCATGTCACACTGGATGGTTAAAATCTGCAGGCATGCTTCTTCCTATGGGGTATTTGATAGGAAATGGCTATGCAAATGTCGTCGGCGACCCGAACACTGTTGAATCAATGCGAAACACAATTTACGAGTACTTCAACGAGGATGCATCAATTCCTGAAACAGGAGAAACCTATTACAGTTACAAAGGTGCTCTCCGATGTTTATCTGAGGATCGAGGTGATATCGCATTCGTAGCTGATACAACCCTTGACTACTACTGTGTCGACCGTTCAGACAGCAACACATGGTGTCTTGATGAAACCGAGTACGTTGAACTGCCAATTTTTGGACGTGCACCAGGGCATCCCGTGATGTATAATCCTGCTACAATGAGCGACGAAAAAGCTGACATCGTCCGTAAGGTACTCGTTGCAATGGAAGACGATGACGCTGGAGAAGATATCCTTGATGATATCATAAACTCTCCAAGTGGAATCGTCGACGTTGGAACAACAGAAGACCATCTCGGAACCTACTCTGCAGCAATTCGAAATGTTCCCGGAATCCAAGCGTACTATGGCGGTAAATATGGAATAAATACTTCTGTACAACCAACGAAAGACCCGATTGTTATCGCATATGAAGTTCGTGATACCTACGAAAACATCGATGGCAACCCACAACTCCTTGCCGATCGTCTTTCTATGAAACTCGGTGTAAGTGTTGAATTGTACGATGTTTCCTCTGAGGGAGCGGTTATTGAAGCTCTTCGATTCGGACATGCAGACATTGGTTTCATGGACGGAGGATCTGCGTGGGTCGGTTGGAAAGAATACGGACTCTCTGCCTTGGCTGCTGATTTGAAGCCTGATGGCCGTTCATGGTATGGCGCACAAGCCTACGTCAAAGCAGGAAGCGATATTGCTGAAGCATATCTTGATGACGATAACTCAACAGATCCATTTGAGTTGTTCCGAGGAAAGACATCCTGTCACACCGGTTGGCTGAAATCTGCTGGTATGCTTCTCCCTATGGGTTACCTCATCGGAAATGGCTATGCTGAAGTTGTCGGAGATCCTGATGACGTAGCATCACTCCGTTCAACAATCTTCAATTTCTTTAATGAGGATGCTTCAATTCCTGAGTCCGGAGACTTCTATTACAGTTATGACGGAGCCCTTCGTTGCCTTTCTGAAGATCGTGGGGATATTGCATTCATCGCAGATACAACTTACGATTTCAACTGTGTACAAAAGCAAAGAAATTGGTGTCTAGAAAACGAAGACGGTTCATCCGGATATGTGGCTTTGCCAATCTTCGGAAAGGCTCCAAGCCATCCTGTCATGTTCAATCCTGAAATGATGGACATGTACACCCGTTCTGCAATCTTGAATGCGCTAATGGACATGAATGGCGAGGCTTGGATCGAGGAAGGTTCAGGATACTGTTACAATCAGATTACCCATGAAGTCGACCGCGATATTCCTGAAAATATGTGCGGAGATTCAATCCTTCCAGAAATTCTGAACACAGGTGGACTCATTGCTGTGAACACACAAGAGCATATGGGAAGCTATTCTGATTCGATTTCAAACGTCCCTGGAATCTCTGCGTACTTCGATGGAAAATACGATATCTAAGTGCGTTGACCGATAGCCACTGAACGATTGCATTTCGTTTGATGGACAACGGTGGGATTGAACGTGATACCAACGAATAACGTAGTTGTCTACTCTGGTTCTGTCGGTTACAAGGTGAGTGAACCTCTTCTTTCGGGGGTTAACTTTACATTTAAACCAGGTGAAATTATTGCGATAAATGGTGCTTCTGGAATTGGTAAAACTACTCTATTGAAGACGCTGGCAGGCCTCCTTGAACCTATTGAGGGGATTTTCAGCGTTTTCGGAAAAAAGAAACCTCAAAGAGGAGAAGTGGGATACATTCCACAACGCTTAGGTCTGATAAGGCATGCAAGTGTTCTGCACAATGTTATGCTTGGGGCGCGAGCTGGACATACTTCTGCATGGTTTCCATTCTCTCGTTCTTGTCGTAAATTATCGAATGAAGCAATTGATTCAGTTGGTATATATCACAAACTCAGAACTCCAATCCGGAAATTATCTGGTGGGCAGCAGAGGCGTGTCGCAGTTGCTAGAACACTGGCGCAGAAACCCAGACTAATTTTGGCAGACGAATTTTTAGCTGAACTCGATGAAGAGACTCTTGAAATGGTGATGAAGGTTGTCTTAGATTACGTTACCGAAAATAATGCAATAATGATCCTTGTCGAACACGATTTTGAGAGAGCTAAGCGGATGGCTAACAGGCTATTTACCGCAAAAGACGGAAGATTAGTTGAAATCTTAGATTTCTAGAAGGTGAGATTATTTCAGATGAGTATGATGAAAAAGATGAATCAAAACTTTCCTCTCAAATCCTTTCTTTATGGTATCAATGGAGATGGCTTAGTATTTCCATTCTCCTTGTGTCTTTAGCAATCGGAGTGACGAATTCAGCGATTGGTGGGGATTGGGATAAATTATTCAATAGTCCTCGGAATATTCATACGTTTTTTGTAGAATCTCTTTGGCCTCCGGATTGGCGTGTTTTGGAGCCACAGGCTTATCCTGTTTGTGAGGAATCGAGATGGTTTGAATTTTTTGGAATTGATTCCGTAATTTCATCCTGTTCAACTGCTTGGATCGGTTTGTTAGAAACTCTAAAAATCGCCTTCGTAGCGACAGTCTTTGGCATGCTAATTTCATACCCTATTGCGCTACTGGCAGCGGAGAACCTCAGCCCTGCTTGGATCTCCTATCCTGCTCGAGCGCTTCTGGCTGCTTTTAGGAGTCTACCGAGCATTCTCTGGGCAGTTTTGTTTGTGATTATGATTGGATTAGGTCCCTTGGCAGGTATCATGGCAATGACATTGTATACCGTCGGCTATCTTGGAAAGTTGCAATATGAAGTCATTGAGGGGGTTGCTCAACCTCAACTCGATGCCTCAAGAGCAATGGGTCACGGATGGCTTGAACGTTCATTCGGTGTTATTTTACCGGAGTCAGCAAACAACCTTATTTCCCAAGCAGTGTTCATGTTCGAATATAATTTCAGACACGGAACAGTGATCGGAATTGTAGGTGCTGGCGGTATAGGATATTACATCAATCTTTATCTCAAATTCTTACAATATGAAAAGGTCTTTGCCTATGTAATCGTGATTTTCATCGTGGTGTTAGTTCTTGATATTCTCTCGAAATATGCACGTTCCTTGTTTAATGACGATAAGGTTCGGAAGAAGCATCCATGGTGGACAATTTTCCTCCCGTCGAGCGTTACGCAGAAATTAGAAGAAGAATGATTCATTCTGCAGCGATGTGCAATGCTCCATTCTTGTAAAAGATTTGAATCCTGTTTGGAACCTTGCGCGAGAGGGAGGCGACAGCCTCGTAGATCGTATCCTCATCAACCTTGAATGCCTTAGCAGCTTTTGATGTCGACCAAGGCTCGATATGGAATTCTGATTCAACCAACCATGTCAAAAGACCAGCCTCGAATTCATCTAAATCACTGCCGAGGTCATCTGCCATGTACAGAGCATAAACTTCCAACATATGAGGAAATCGGCCCTGAAGGAAGGAACTCACGTACGATATACTTCATTTTTGTTTTTATTTGTTGAATTCAAGGGTATTTTCTAACCGATTGAACCTCAATTCGAAAGTTGATTTCTGAAACATTCTATTGTGATCAAAATCGCAGCGTATAGAATATGTATTTTCGGTCTACTGCGAGATATTTGAACTGAATTCATTGAACAAGGGTTCGTATAGTTGTTTTACGACGGCCTCTTCAAGGGGCGATGATATGGTTAGCGGAAGCCAAAAAATCACATTATCAAATTCCTCTTTTGGTCACGCAGGTCACATGACTGACGGGCCAACAGGTCATCAATCAGTTCTCGATGGCCTCTCTATGATTTCAATCAAATTAGCGTCAGGAAACGTAGAAGCTGTAAAGTCCTTGACGTCCGAAGGTCTTACTCTGAATCAACGGCTTGATCTTGTAAGGAAAATCAACTCAAATTTAGGAGGAGAAGTCTTTGAATTCTCTACGTGTAATCGTGTCCTCTATGTCGGTTTTTCCACCACATGTGATCTTCTTGAAACATCTATATTGGAAGCATTTGGACTAGATGAAGCACCGTTTAAGAAATATTCTGGAATGTCTGTCTGGCGTAATTTAGTGAAAATCTGTAGCGGTTTAGACTCCTTCATGCTAGGGGAATTGCAAGTAATGGCACAATTCAGAGACGCTATCGCTTGGCACAAAAAGAATAATCTTCTCAGCGTACACACGGGTACATTTTTCGATCATATCATTGCGGCTAACCGTACCATAAGGAAAGAATTTGGTTTTACTAATACAACCGAATCTATGCTAAATCTTGCAACGAACAGTTTGGAAAATATTCTCTCAGATGATTCCGATGTGTCTCCTGTTGTCCTTGGTTTTGGAGACATGGGCTCAAAAGCCATATCCACATTATTGGAACTCGGGCAAAATAACGTTACAGTCGTCTCTCGATCAATTGGAAAATGTGAATCGAAATATCCAGAACTCGTTAAACAAGTGCGTCTTATTTCATTCGAAGAATGGCACAGTTCGACCAACAAAACAAAACTTGTGATCTCAACGATTCGTGCAGAAAAACCTGTTTACAACCAAGATACTCCGTTACCGATTGATGAAAATGCTGTTGTGATGGATTTTTCATGGCCACCTTCGATTGATTCTTCAATTCTAGCAAACGAATCCAACTATTTTGGTATGCAGCATTGGATTCGAGAATCTCGTCAATATGGAAAGGAATGGGATTATACCTCTACGATTAAAAAAAGCGAAGTTGCCATTTCAGATGTTGAATCAAAGTTCATGGGGGCTCTTACAGACCGTAACGAAGCAATGTTTCGATCCCGTATGTACAAACTCCTAGAGGAACTCTCATTGGAGTGGGTGTCACATGACTCTGTGATAGAGACAGAAGAGCCTCTGTTGCAACCGTTCTCAAGGGAAATTGCTACATGGATATGCAACAAAAAAGAGGGTTTCTCGATTGATGAGATTGGAGATATGATTTTCCAAACAAAACGAGAACTTAATCAAAACCTATTGCAAAAGGTCGCTCATGATGTACAACAACTCGTTTACGGCCTGAGTGCAAAATCTACTGCATAGGGGGCCTCCATCTGTCACTGCTTCGTATAGGCACGAGAACTTCTGCATTAGCCATGTGGCAGGCTCGACAGGTTGAGAAATTGTTGAATGAGAAGGGTGTTGAAACGAAACTCGTTGGCATTTCCACTTCTGGAGATCGTTCTCTAGGAGGGGACCTTTCTTCCGAAGTTGGACAATTTATTCACGCCGTGGACAAACAACTTATCGATGGAAAAATAGACTTAGCAGTTCATTCAAGTAAAGATGTCCCCGTTAACATCGATGATTCAATCGATTGTTTGGCATATTTGGAACGAGGTTCAAAAAACGACATTTTACTCTTTGCAAGGAATGATAATGGTCAAACATTACAAGAAGTGTTGTCAGGCCAAGAATCCTTTGAGGTCGAAACAGCGCTGAGTTTCCTTCCAAAAGGAAGCACAGTTGGAACAGTATCTGGACGTAGACAATCGTTTCTATTGAGTCAACGCCCTGATCTTATTCCACTCGCAGTCCGCGGACGCGTTGAAACTCGATTGAAACGGCTTCAAGAGGGGCGTGTTGATTGTATCGTTCTAGCAGAAGTGGGGCTTCAACGGTTGCTCAATGCAGAGGTATTGGAGCCATGGATGCTGAATTTTGGAGCTGTAAGACTTTCACATCAACAATGGCCAACAGCCCCTGGGCAAGGTGCAATCAGTGTTCATTGCCTTTCCAAAGATAAACAGAAGCATGCATTAGTGCGTTCTTTGCTCAATCATCAACCAACAGAAGAAGCCGTTGTTCATGAACGTGCCATTCTTTCATCTGTAGGTGGAGGATGCCTCTATCCTGCAGGGATCCAAGTCGAAGAACAGAATGTAACGGTAAAAATTTCTCCCGAAAATTGGCGTACTGTTTTTTGTCAAGGCCGATCATTTTCGACATTCCATTATGACGGAGATTTGACCGACCTTCGGATTGCTCTGCCTAAAGAAACCTCAGAAACAAGTAATATCCCAATCGATGGTCCAAAAATAGTATCAACACTTAACTCAGACCGACTTTCGCTCTTGTTACAAAGTAAAGGGATTCCTGTTGTGAATCAGCCCGTTGTGTCGCTGAGTCCGAACTTTTCTAATTGGCCGTCCCAGTTCTTAGATCCGAAAAGTAATCGTTCATCATGGCCTTATCTTGTTCTCACCTCTCCTTTCGCAGCCCGCTGTGCAGTTGAAATTTCTCAACAGAATGAGGACATAAAACGTATTCAATGGATGGCAATTGGTGAAGGAACAGCTCGCGCTTGTTTCCGATTAGGAGTGACTGTGTCAGTATGTGCTCAAGCAAGAAACTCCAAAGAGTTCGCGAAATTCATTATCGAAAAGATTCCTAAAAGCACACCACTCTTGCTACCTCGTTCTGATGTTGCTCCACCGTTTCTGAATGACATACTCACTTCGGAAGGATATGATGTGAGCGTGTGGACTGGCTATGAAAATCAGATGAAGTCTGTTTCGATAGTAGATATTGATTCTGAGAAGGACACTCTTCTTCTCTCTTCTTCCTCTTCAGCGAGGTCATGGGTCGAGAATGCTTTACCAATACCAACAAATATACTGTGCATGGGACAAAGCACAAAGGAACATCTGGAAACCATCCCACAGTTTTCACAATCCATTGTGGAAGTATTAGATGGCCCTACTGCAGAATTTATATCCAAATGGTGGAACAAAAGGGGTGAGATTGATGCAAACACGACCGAGAATTAACCGCTGGACACAATCCCGTAGAGACCTTATTTTCGGGCCCTCAATTTCACAATCGCTTGTTCAACCTCACTTTGTTGTATCGGGTGAAAATATAAATCAGCCCATCGATGGGATGCCAGGTATACATCGTCAATCAGTCGATGTGTTGCTCGAAACAATTTCCAAGGACGTCTCCATTGGACTAAACGCTCACATGCTGTTCGCCGTGATCGAATCAGAACAAAAAGATGCAACGGCTACCGTTGCATCTGATTCTCAAATGCATGGCATTCAAGCCGTTCGAAAATTACGAGAGCGTTTTGGTGATCAGATTGTTTTGTTCACTGACGTTTGTTTGTGTACTGCAACAGATCATGGGCATTGTGGTCTGATTTTGGATGAGCACATCAATAATGACCAGAGTGTGAAACGCTTGGTAGAGATTGCACTGGCAAATGCAGAAGCAGGCGTGGATTATGTTTCAGTTTCAGATATGATGGATGGCCGTGTTTCGGCGATTAGAGAGGCTTTTGAATCACATGGATTCCATTCTACGGGAGTCCTTTCTTACGCTGTGAAATACGCTTCCTCATTTTATGAACCATTCAGAGATGCAGCATCTTCAGCTCCAGAATTTGGTGATCGTAGAAGCCATCAGATGGATATTAGATCAGGTTATTCCGAGGCTATCTTTGAGGCGAAGTCTGACGAATCTGAAGGTGCAGACATCATCATGGTTAAGCCGGGTTTGCCTTATCTCGACGTTCTTCGCCAAGTCGCAGATGCAGTCAATCGACCAGTCGCTGTTTACAATGTGAGTGGGGAATATGCAATGGTTATGCAGGCTAACCAAGAGAAGGCCCAATGTGGGAATATGGTTCGTGAGATATTACATGCCTTCAAAAGAGCGGGTGCTGACATTATAGTATCTTACCATGCTCGAGATGCAATTACTCAACAATGGATTGGATGAGGTTTTACCATGGATCGTTCTCTGTCAAATGAACTTCACACCGAAGCTTCAATTCATCTTGTTGGTGGAGTGAATTCTCCAGTTCGGGCATTCAAATCAGTGCATGGAAACCCGATTTATTTTGAGAAGGCCTCTGGTGCAGTTGTAACCGATGTAGATGGTAATGAACTTGTAGACTTCGTTCAATCATGGGGGCCATTGATACATGGGCACGCTCATCCGAGCATTATCCAAACTGTATCCGAAAAGATGCAAAATGGTACTTCTTTTGGAGCACCACATTTGGGTGAGATACAACTCGCAAAACACGTAAAAAAGCGCTTTAAGCACATGGATAAAGTTCGCTTCGTTTCTTCTGGGACTGAGGCTGTTATGAGTGCCGTGCGTCTTGCAAGAGGGTACACAAATCGTGATATCCTGATCAAATTCGAAGGGTGTTATCATGGCCATGTCGATTCTTTGATGGTAAGTTCAGGCAGCGGTTTAGCCACATTTGGTATTGCCAGCAGTCCAGGAATCCCTGCGCAGACTGTTGCTACAACCCTCATAGCGCCACTAAATGATATCGAAGCAGTGGAGTATCTTTTTGAAGAGCATGGAGATGAAATCGCAGCTGTCGTCATAGAGCCTCTTCCCGCAAATAACGGTCTTCTTATTCAATCTACAGAATTTTTACAGAATCTTAGAACCCTGTGTGATGCACATGGAGCACTCCTTATCTTTGATGAGGTCATTAGCGGTTTTAGATTCAAAGATGGAAGTTATGGTGATCTTTGTGGTATTGTTCCTGACATAACCGCCCTTGGTAAAGTGATAGGCGGAGGCCTCCCCGTCGGAGCCTACGGTGCTCGAGATGAAATCATGCAACATCTATCCCCACTAGGGCCCGTTTATCAGGCTGGGACACTCTCTGGCAACCCTCTTGCAATGGCTGCAGGACTTCGAACCCTTGAGTTGCTCAATGATGAAGCCTATGATCGATTAGAGTGCCTCGGTGCACTTTTGGAAGAAAAAGTGCAACATGTTCTTGAAAAATATGACATGCCGATGAGGCTCGTGCGATTAGGTAGCCTGTTCTGGTTTTCACCTGGCTCTCAATCTCCTCCAAGTCGGTCAGATATGATTCCAAAGAATGCTGCTGCTCTCTACGCTGATGTCCATCACGGATTACTTGAACGTGGATACATGTTAGCACCTTCTGCCTATGAAATCGGTTTCATAGCGACTGCTCACGAAGAACATCACATCACAGGCATGGTTGATGCCCTTGATGATGTACTTGCCAAAATGAGGGATTGACATGAATGGTAGAGAACGAATTTTGGGGGCATTGAATCTCCAACCAGTTGACCAAACTCCTGTTTGGTTCATGAGACAGGCGGGGCGGCATCTTCCTGAATATAGGAAAATCGCTGCAGAACATTCCTTTTGGGAACGATGTCAAGATGTTGACTTGTGTACAGAAATCACACTTCAACCGATTAATCGTTACAAGAAACTCGATGCTACAATTGTCTTCAGTGATATTCTCACTCCACTGCCAGGACTCGGATACGATGTTGAATATGGTGGAGGTATTCGAATCAGTGATTTTGACCTCTCAGATGTTGATGATTGGATTTCATTCTCAGCGAGAAAGCATGCTCCTTGGGCAGCGGACGGTATCAAAGCTGTGGGAGAGCACACCGGTGACAGCCTTGCTCGTCTCGGCTTTGCAGGCTGCCCATGGACGATTTGCATGTACCTCCTCTCCGGAGGAACTGGAGACAAAGATTTTCACAATGCTCGGGCAAAGATATTCTCCGATCGTGAATCAGCTCAACGCATGTTGATCTCTATGGGGGAAATCGTAGGTGAACTCTTGGCGGATCAAGTGAATCATGGAGGAGCAGATGCAGTACAATTATTTGATACATGGGCGGGCTTGCTATCGCCTACAACATATCGAGAGTTAGCAATGCCTGCAACTCAACGGGCCATAGAAGTCTTCAAAGAGAAAACAGAAAATCATGTCCCTATCATCCATTACGCGAAAGGTTCAGGCCATCTCCATTCATGCATCCGCGAATTAGATATTAAGGCCATATCTCTCGATTGGAGAGACGACCTTTCTCAAAACCGTCAACAATTTGGAGACCATATTGCCTTCCAAGGGAACCTTGATCCATCGTATATGCACGGATCCGTCGAAACAGCAAAACAAGCTACACTCGATGTCCTAAGTGCAGCTGGTGATAAACCAGGACACATTTTCAATCTCGGCCATGGATTCGCTCCATCAGCGAAAATAGATTGCGTCGAAGCAGTATTGAGAACAATCACAGAGGGATGAGAATGCGTCAACTGATGATTGACATGGTGTATCGCATTCAAGACGAAATTTGTGAGGCATTGTCCCTTCTTGATGAAACGAATTACAGAGAGGACATCTGGGAACGTGAAGAGGGTGGCGGAGGGCGTAGCAGAGTCTTTTCAAATGGCTCTGTTTTTGAAAAAGCAGGTGTCAATGTAAGTGTGGTTTATGGAACACTCGAACCTGAGGCAGCCAAAGCCATGGGCGGTGGCCACCTTCTTGCTGATGAGGATCTTGATTTCTTCGCCACAGGAGTTAGTTTAGTTCTTCATCCCAAGAATCCAATGGCTCCAACAGTCCATGCAAATTATCGATATTTCGAACGAGGTAATGGAGAAAAAGAAGGCAGTTGGTGGTTTGGTGGAGGTGCCGATCTCACCCCAAGTTATCTTTTTGAAGAGGACGCCATTCATTTTCATTCAACACTAAAACAGGTTTGTGACCGACATGATGTGGCAAGTTACACCAAATTCAAAGACTGGTGCGATGACTATTTCCATATTCCTCATCGTCAAGAGGCACGTGGAGTAGGAGGTATCTTCTTTGATGATCTTCGTAATCAAAAAGAAGCGTGCTTCGCATTCGTTACAGATTGTGCTGAATCGTTTTTAGAATCCTACCTTCCTATTCTTGAACGTAGAAAAGATATGGACTATGATGAACATCACAAGGAATGGCAACAGGTTCGTCGGGGAAGATACGTTGAGTTCAATCTTGTTTATGATAGAGGCACAACCTTTGGCCTAAAGACAAATGGAAGAATAGAGAGCATACTGATGTCCCTCCCGCTTACGGCACGATGGGAATATTGTCACGAAGTCGAACCCAACAGTGAGGAAGAACGCATGCAAACCTTGCTGAAGAATCCAATCAACTGGGTTGAGTGAGGAATTCGTACAATGTACTCGAAAGACGAATGGATTCGGCATGGCGACGAATTACG
>MDTC01238100.1_pt1 | contig 11756 bp, 13 predicted proteins | sample 811181 | NCBI WGS metagenome assembly MDTC01 (sample SAMN05326644, study PRJNA326480) | marine metagenome | isolation source: seawater | place: Pacific Ocean: North | collected 2011
CGAACAGAAAGAGACTGATCGAAGCAGGATTGGTAAAGTGAACTGGAAAGAAACATATACTAAAATATTCCTTAAACAAGCAGGTATTTCAGTCAATGAACAAACCCTAGCAGAGTATATGCCAAAATGGTGGCAGAATACAAGGAACAAAACTGAAGGTGGTTTGCGATTAACAGATGACGGTATAGAATTTGTTAAAGGCAAACTTGAACTTACAACCTACGATATACCTTTCCCACAAGATTTTGAAATGACCACACAGGTCATTATATTTTTGGATAAGTTTATTGACTGTCCTTATTGGTTAGGACGTGGCGGAATGATAGTTACTAAAGAGAAAAAAGCATTAGAATTAAGTCTTTTTAGTGGAGATGTACGTAAATATGGATTGGCAAAAGCATTAAAACGGGCAGACGAACACGTAAACCCTTGATATTACTAGACATTTTTTTTGGAAAAAAAGGCATTTTCTGGTTGACCTTTTGACTAATAGGTGCTATTATATAAACATAATAAGGCACTGAATATGACAAAGAAAAAGGAGTACAAAATGGAAAATCTAGCAGTCCGTCAAGTATCGCCCAACGCAACCAAAAAAGCGATTGCAAGGGCATTCAAAAAACAAAGACCTATCTTTATTTGGGGAGCACCTGGTATTGGTAAGTCAGATATCGTTCAACAAATTGGTAACGATATGTCAGCATTAGTAATAGACATTAGATTGTCTTTATGGGAACCAACAGACATTAAAGGTATCCCTTATTATGCGGCAAATGATAACACAATGAAATGGGCACCGCCTATTGAATTGCCAGATGAAAAATTGGCTAAGAAGCATAAGTTTATTATCTTATTCTTAGACGAAATGAATTCGGCCGCTCCGGCAGTACAGGCCGCGGCTTATCAACTTATACTTAACAGAAGAGTTGGTACATATAAATTACCTGACAACGTTCTTATTGTTGCCGCTGGTAACAGAGAAGCAGACAAAGGTGTTGTATATAGAATGCCTGCTCCGTTGGCAAACAGATTTGTTCACTTAGAAATGAAAGTGGACTTTGATGATTGGTTCCAGTGGGCAACTGAGAATAAGATACATACAGACGTTGTTGGTTACTTGACTTTTGCAAAGAAAGACTTATATGACTTTGATCCTAAGAGTCCGAGTCGTTCTTTTGCAACACCGCGTTCTTGGTCATTTGTGTCTGAACTACTTGAAGACGATGATGACGAGAATACCACTACCGATTTGGTTAGTGGTGCAGTAGGCGAAGGCCTGGCTGTGAAGTTCATGGCTCACAGAAAGATGGCTTCTCAACTTCCGGATCCGTCCGATATTTTGAGTGGCAAAGAAAAAGAGTTGAAAACCAAAGAAATCAGTGCCATGTATTCCTTAACGGTTTCACTCTGCTATGAACTTAAAGAGGCTTGTGATAAAGGCGATAAAAAGTTTGATTCAATGGTCAATAACTTTTTACGTTTTGCAATGGACAACTTTGAAACAGAATTGGTTGTAATGGGTATTAAACTTGCTCTTACACAATATGAACTTCCAATCGATCCAGATGAAGTTGAATGTTTTGATGAGTTCCATGAAAAATTCGGTCGTTATGTGACTGAAGCACAGGCTTCTTAAACTATATTTGGGTAGGGTATTTTGGTATCCTACCCATTTATTTTTGGTTGACATTTACCATTAAATATAGTATAGTAATAACATAATAAGGAATTAGGCACATGACATCACAAACACAAGATCAAGAAGTATTAGATAGATGGGAAGAGATTAAAAATCTTCCAGAAGTAGAAATTACTGACGAACTTCGTAAAGAAGTATTAGATAAGATTATTGTAGCAAGAGTTGGTTTGTTACTTAGACATCCATTCTTTGGTAATATGGCTACACGTCTTAAAATTGTTGAAGCAACAGATTGGTGTCCTACTGCCGCAACAGATGGTAGACACTTGTTTTACAGTGTTCCTTTCTTTGCTAAAATGACTAACAAAGAAATTGAATTCGTTGTTGCACATGAAATACTTCATTGTGTTTATGATCATATGACACGTAGAGAAAAACGTGATCCTAACATACATAACATCGCGGCAGACTATATTGTAAACAATACTCTTGTTAGAGATGGTATTGGCGAGAAGCCGAGAGATATTCCAATTTTCCAAGACTTTAAATATGAAGGTAAATCTTCTGAAGAAGTTTATGATGAAATTTATAAAAAATATGACGAAGAAGAACTAAAACAATTAGGACAATTACTTGATGAACATATTGACTGGGAGAAACAGGACGGTCCTGGTGCAGGCTCCAACGATAACAAAAAGAAAAAGAAGGGTGACAAACCGTCTTACAGTAAAGAAGAACTTAAAAAAATTAGAGATGAAATTAAAGAGTCTATGATTACTTCGGCTCAAAGTGCAGGTGCTGGTAACTTGCCTAAAGAAATTGAGCGAATGATTAAAGAACTTACTGAACCTAAAATGAACTGGAGACAACTTCTTCAGCAACAGATTCAGAGCACAATTAGAAACGATTTTACTTTCCAACGTCCTTCACGTAAGGGTTGGCACACTGGTGTTGTTTTACCAGGTATGAACTTTGAAAATACAATTGATCTTTGTATTGCTATTGACATGAGTGGTTCAATTAGCAACGAACAGGCACAGGTATTTTTAAGTGAAGTAAAAGGCATTATGGAACAGTATCAAGACTTTTCAATTAAGATTTGGTGTTTTGATACAGAAGTTTATAATGAACAAGATTTTGATGCACAAAATGATGACATCACATCTTACGAAGTTAAAGGTGGTGGGGGTACTGACTTTGATGCTAACTGGAGATACATGAAGGACAATGACATTGTTCCTAAGAAATTTATCATGTTTACAGATGGTTACACTTGGGACAGTTGGGGCGATCCTGATTACTGTGATACAGTATTTGTTATTCATAGTAATCATAACAGTCAATTAGAAGCACCATTTGGTGTTACGGCACACTACGAAAATGAAACCAAATCCGCTTAACTATTTTGGAATACGTAAATTAGACTTTCCAGGAGAGCATTTATCTTTCATGGAGATTGCTCCACAGTACAATTTGGAAAAGGCAATTGAAACGTGGATTCGAAAAAACTGTAAGAGTAGATACTATATTGGTAAATCTATTACAGTAGAATCGGATAATTCTATCCAAAATAAGATGAAAATTGGATTTGAAGACGCAAAAGAACTTTCATATTTCGCTTTGGCGTGTCCACATTTAAAATACAAATAAGTAATTAAGTATGCATATTACTAAACAAGGAGAATGACATATGTCTGATACAAAAACTCAAGCAACTGCCCCTACGGCGGCTCCTACTGCACCAGCAGGTGCGGCGGCTCCGGCAACAGGTGGTCAAGTTGACTTAACAGTTCAAGACCTTAACACTCTTAGAACTGTAATTGATGTTGCTACTCAACGTGGCGCATTTAAGGCAAACGAACTTCAAGCAGTAGGTACAACTTATAACAAGTTAGATACTTTCTTGCAACAAGTTCAAAAACAACAGGCAGAGGCGCAAAAAGCCAAAGAAGAAGCAGAAGGTAAAAAACCTGCTCCAATCAGTGGTGCAGATGCATCAGCGGCTTTAAGCGGTGAGCCTACAGGAGAATAAAAATGGCTGAGATTAAACACGTTGGACGTTTAAAGTCCAATCAAAGAAAAGTTCTCGTAGCATATAGAACAGTTCCTGGTGATGCCAACAGTGCCTTAGTAGTACCGACTGAAAATTTATTAGATTCAGATCACGATATTGCTATGCAATTAGTTGAATCTTCATCGGGCCAGAGTGCTTACGAACTGGCTGAAGCAATGGCAAGAACACGTCTATCAGATGGTTCTATCATGTTAGCAAAATTCCACTCTATGGGTAAACTTATAAAAGTTCCAACTTCTGATGTGGAGATGACACCTACTACAACTGACGTAATTTCGTTAGACGAACTTAACAAAATTATTGCAGAACAGAAAGGTGTTGCACTTGAAGACCTTGCTCTAAAAGACGAGTCACAACCAGTAGCAACTGTAACAGAAACGCCTTCACCGGCACCTGTAGCAGAGGCTCCTAAGGCAACTGCTCCAGCAGGTACAGATGCACCTATGACCGACGAGGATTTAGCGGCATCTTATCGTAGTCAAGCAGACACGATGTTTAAAGAAGCAAAGCGTCTAAGAGAACAAGCAGAAGAACTTGTTCCTACTAAGAAAAAAGCCAAGGCATAGTAGCCAATGGCGAAGCGGAGGCTAAAACTTCCGGAAGATGTGATCAGACATTGGCCGGAGGTATTCAGAGGAATTGAAGTAAAAAGCATTCCTTTAGAGTACCTCCAGCACATCAACGTATCATTTAGCAACGGAAAAAAGTGGCAGATTGACTGCAAACCTAATATAAATCAAAGCAGATTTGATAAGGATATTAGGGCGTTGTTTGACGAATACGGTCCGCAAATCATTAATGTTGACTTTGCTATAGACAGTGCTAAACTAAAGGCTGATGTACAAAAGGGCACCGGAAAACTACTCAAAAAGCACAAATTTCGTAAATAAAGTATTATATGCAAACAAGTCATTTTGTATAAATACATATAGCAAATTGAGTTCACGGAGTAAAACAGTATGGCACTTAAAATAAGAAGAGGAACAGAGACGGAAAGATCTGCTCTTACTGGAAATAATCCAGCAATGGCAGAACCTATTTGGGTCACTGATGCTACCAACTTAAATGGTACAACAGGTATATTATACGTAGGTGATGGCAGTACAACAGGTGGTATTGCAATTAACCCACAGATAGAACTTAATAAATTATCAAACGTAAATACTGGATCTCCAACTAACGGACAAGTGCTACAATGGAATACTACTGCTGGTGAATGGCAGTCAGGAACTGTTAGTGTTGCTCAAGAACTTAATGATTTAACTAACGTAGACGCAGTAACAGGCGTTGCAAATAACAAAGTTTTAAAATATGATTCAACTGCTAACGGCGGCGCAGGTGGCTGGGTAGCAGGCGATGAAGCATTTCTTTCATTTAATTTAGACACTCAATTAGCAGGTAAAAGCATTGACAACTTAGGTGATGTAAGTACTTCAGGTACTGACAGTCCACAACCAGGACAATACTTAATTTGGGATAATTCTAATGCACAATGGAAGCCAGGCGATTTAGATCTTAATGCCGCTTCTATTACATCTTTGACTGCTGATATTAATGGTAGTATTTTTGGTAACGATTCTACACAACTTGTAGATGCTATTAATTCTACAGTATTATTACAAAATGGTGTTGTAACTATTACTGGTGATTCACTAACTACAAACACTTCAGAGTTTTCAATTAGTAATAGAACAGAATCACCTAACACAGTTTTTAATGTATATAATCAAGAATATAACAGTGCAATAAGAATTAATTCATTAAATGGTTCTACAGACGCTCAAGTTGGCGGAATGGCATTTAATGGTTTCTTCGGCGGGTTTGATGGCAGTGGTAATGAGACTAAGGTAACTGCTGGTTATTATCTCGGCGAGATTATTGCAACTGCTTATGATCCAGACTTTAACGGCGGAACTAAAGTACTTGCAGGAGGTATTTCATTTAGAACTGATCCTAACGGTGCAATAGCAGACGATAAAGCACCTGGACAAATTGAATTCTATGTAAACGCAGGTTCAAACAGTGCACCAGATATCAAAGGTATGATCTTTAATAAAGACGGCCAACTTGGTATTAATAGAACTAACGCAAGAGCAACAATTGATATTAATGGTGTTATGCAACTTGAGCCACAAACAGCGGCTCCAACTACTCCAATAATTGGAATGATTGCAGTGGCAGATAGAGCAAACTGGAATCCGGCTCCACCAGCAGGTACTACTCCATACCCAGTATTCTACAACGGTAGTGCTTGGCAGGCAATGGTATAATAGTTAACCTTAATTAACAAGCCTTTTAGGATTACTTTCAAATCTAATACTTAAAGACAGTCTATTTTCATCAGTGTCATTAAACACTTGATGTGGTACACTTGTGTTAAAGAATGTTGGTTGTGTAAGATAAAATTGTGCAACCTGCTTGAATTCACTATCCTCACTGAACTTTGAATATGTTGTTCCATCTGGTAGGTCAACATTTATTTGTTCGCCTTTGATTAATTTGTACATCTTAGTACAGGTACCTTCGCAACCTGATATAGGAAAATTAAGTGCAACATTTCTATTATTGTCCATTAAATCTATGTGAGGTGTTTGTGTTTCTATTTGCTCATTGTTAGCATTTACTTTAATGCCAACTACAAGTTTTACTATAAGTTCTTGTTCTTTTGTCCAGTTAATAAACAAAGGACATTCTTGAATAAATTTATTTGAATCTAATAACACAAATGGCACATTGTTAGTTTGCATATTACTTGCACACCAAGTCTTAAGTTCATCACATATGTTTTTATTAATTTCTATTTGTTTAAAGTAAAACATGACCTTCCCATTTGTGTTCTGCTAAATGATCTAAGTAAACTGATGCATTTAACTTCCATACTGTTTGTGTAGTGCCTCTATAAAATATTTCTTTAACTTTTGTAAACTCGCCTTGTTTGGCTAACATAGGTAACCATACTGTATGTACTCGCCTTTGCGAACCACCTTCAAGTGCATTACTTGTAATATACATATCACTATCAACTCCACACCATTCTATGCACTTAGGAATATAAAACTGACTGCTTATATCTTGGTGTGTAAGAAGATCCGTTCTTGTGTTTAATCCTGTACCGTTGTTAGGTCTACTTCCAGTATCAATTGCACAGGTTCTTGACATTATTCTAAAACTATTTTCTCCCATTTCTGGAAATGAATGTGCGGCAACAGAACCTATTGCTTTATCATCTTTAAACAATATCCATACTTGAGACTTTTCTTCATTTGCAAAACAATCTACCATTGCTTTCTGACTTACATTGTTGACATAACCTTTACGTTCTGCCTCAGCATAAAAGTCAGTTAGATCAAAGTCTGTGCTAAATGGTTTAAGTTTATAATAGTTTGTCATAATTAAAAGCAATCCTATGTAGGATACGTTCGTCCATTTTATCAAATGCCCAACGTTTATGTATGCTTAACCATTGTTCACTTAATACGATATCGCCATCTTGCCATTCATGATCATAGCAGAACTGTGGTTGTAATACGTGTTCAGTTAATCTACCCATAAGGTCTTTGAATTGTTCTTCTGTTTTACCAGGCATTCCAAATATTTGTAGGAAAGGAAAATATAATCCTGTATGTCCTGCATCATTTGTATGTACTAATTTAAAAGGTTTATCTTCACTATGATGTTCTACAAAAAACTTACTTGGACTATATGAACCACTTTTATACCCTAACGTTATAGTAATATCTTTTATTTCTTCTTTTACTTCTTCTGGTAATGCTTTATAACTTTCAATATTGTTTATCCAACTGGTTTTACTTCCAGCAGTACCTTCTACACCATATAACCATATCAAAGGATCACGTTCATAATTACTTGCCTGATTGGCGTGCCAGTCTAAAGCAGAAGTATGTCCAAACAATCCTTCTTCACCTTTGTCATTCTTTTGACCTGTGACTCTTAATATATGATTGCCAACTGCAAGATGTTCTGTGCGTTGTCCTTCCACAGGCTTACTTGGATCAATTATATATTGACAAGTACCTATCTTAGAACAAAATTCTACTTCTTGTTCTGGTGTTAATTCTTGTCCGCGAAGTACAACGACCATATTACTTAAAATGTGTTTGCCTATTTCCTTTGCTTCGTATTCAGTAGCAGTGCGAATATCAAAGTCTTCAATAGAAACTACCCAGTCGTTTATAAAATTAATTAACATTATTATACTCCACATGAGTGTAATTTCCTTTTACACTCTCATTTAAATCCACCGAACAATAATCATGTCCGTATAACACAAGATCATTAGGAATTTGATCTTTAAATTTTAAATAAAAAGTTCTTAGCACCTCAGGTTCAATATTCCATTGTAACATTTCACTTGACCATATATTTGTTGTCCATAAAACTTTAGTACCATGCTCATTGTTTATTACTTTAAATAAACTTTCACTGTCAGTTACAATATCTATTTTATGAAACTTATGTTTCAACTTTTTATATCTATCCCATAGTCTTTGAAACGCAAGACTTCCGCCAAATTCTTTAAGTTCTTGATTCCAAAACGACTCGTAATTACCTCTATATGTTGATGAGAAGTTATACTTTAGATCGTGTTCCAATAGCCATTTGTGCAAATCATAGCCATCCCACGTTTCTAATAAGTGCTTTTTGTATTCTAAACTTGCATCACACCAATCAAAGTAATGCACTGTTGTACCATTATGAAATCCGTTTGCATTTAATATAGCAAGAGGCTTAAAGCCGGCGGCGGCACTAAACAAGTGATCAACCATTTTACCATTAGTCCTAACTCCTTCTCCAGATAACCTTTCTGTATTGAAAGCATATACTCTATCTTTTTCTATTTCTTCTTGATAACCAAGTTTACGTATCCATGCCTTTTGACTGTAATTTAATTCGTCTACTAATTCGTCATTACGTTTATCTAACCAAACTTTTTCAAGTATGTTTGGTTTATTGTAAGGATACAAAAATATTTTACACTCACGCATATCATTATCAAGATTGTCAATAGTAATATTATTTTCAGCGGCAAGATGTATCCAGTTACTTCCGTCAGCAGTAATAGTACTATTAATATAACCTTCTGCACCTTTTACCCACTTAGGTGTATATTCACTATGTATGGTTTCTTTACTGTATTGTACATTACGATATTTTCTTGGCCTATCAGTAAAAAAGCCAAGTTCGTCAAACTCTGGTTGTCCTAACTCTACCCATTTGTTTATGTTTACAAAAAGATACTGTCTGTGTAAACCCGGATATGCACCTTTTGTAATATAGTGATGTTGCCCTTGCTTATCCATAATGTGTCCTACTACAAAAAACTGCGGATTATTTTCAGCATACTGCACACTTTTCTGCACTAAACTTGGTCCGCGATATAAAAGCAAACCTTGACAAGCAATCATACAATACTTTTTATTTTCTGCAAGTGCTTTTTGCAAAATCTCTTTTACACTTTTGTAATAACCTATGTACGAACATACACCCATCTTAAGCATACGATTAACATAAAAATACGTCATATCAAAAGTTCTTTTTGCAACAAAGTCGTTATCAATGTCTCTGGAAATATCAAGTATGCCTATTGCAACATCTGTATTTGCATTTAGGTCTTCGTAGTATCTATCAACAGTAAGACTATTCCAATCCTTCATTTAGTCTACTCCTGTTGGTATAAAAACTTTGCCTTAGTGTGTAAAACATATCTCTGGTACGTCTACCTAATTCAAAATGTATAATCATATGTATTCGAGGTTTATCGCTTCTATTCCAAACACTGTGTGGATTACTAATATCAACTAAGAAAGCACTTCCTTCATCTTTGAAAGGAACTATGCCTTTATCTTTAAAAACAAATTGACAATCTTGTGGATTGTTTAAACTAATATTACAGATACTTAAACGTTTTTCTTCATCAGGACGATCTTGATGAGGCAGTATATATCCGCCTGGTTCAAGTAACATAAACCTTACACGATTAAAAAATTCTGCTGGCCAAACATCTGTTAAAAACTTTTTTGTAGTAGGACATTTATCTGCTACCCATGTCCAATCTAATTCGCTTAATACTTTATCACGTTCACCGTACTGTCCTAAACTTTGTGTATCGTCATTTAAACCATGTAACGTTAAACTTTTCCAACCTTTGCCGTAACTATCTTCTCTGTGAGAATAGAACTTGTCAGCCAATGCTTCTGCTTCTTGATGCATTTCTTTCCAAGGTTGATTATCTAAAGCACTAAGATGAAAGTAACCCCAACCACTTTCCATTAGTAACCATTTTGGATCAAAGGTATCAGGATACTTTTCTTGAATTAATTTGCCATGCTCTTTGTGAAATAACTCTAAATCTTGCATAGCAGTATTTACCTGCCAGGTACCAATATCAGAGTACTTAATGGCGGTAAATACAGTATGCCATTTTTAAATAAGCAAGACCTTAATACAATAGTAATTGACTTTACAAGCCATTGTAATGCAATGTGTGGAAACTGTTCACGCAACATTGATGGAGTAAAGGTCAATCCTCATATGCCTTTAGGTCATATGGATATGAATACATTTAAAAAAATTGTGGATAATGCAAAAGGGGTTGAAGAAATTATTTTTAATGGTGCATATGGTGATCCTTTAATGAATCCAAATTTGCCATTTGCTTTACAATATGCAAGAAAATTAAAATGCAAAATAATGATACACACTAATGGTGGTATTGGCAAACCAAATTTGTATAGAATGATTGCACAAGAATTACAAAATTTTCCACAAGGCGTAATTACTTTCAGCATTGACGGATTAGAAGATACTAATCATTTATACAGGCGTCATGTTGTTTGGAAAAATGTAATGGACAATGCCAAAGCATTTATTGATGCTGGAGGATTAGCAAGATGGCGTATGCTTGTATTTGATCATAACAAACATCAGATAGAACAGTGTGAACAATTAAGCAAAGATATGGGTTTTGTAGTATTTGACATTAATGGCGGTTATACATTTACTGCAATGGATAGTATTGTATCAGAAGCAGTTGAACAATTTAAAGCAACTAAAAAAGAACAAGCACGTACTGTAAAATACGATAAAAAACATTTAGACAATGTAGCACGTTTAGAAAAAGTATTAGAAGTAGGTCTTGACAAAGGTTGTATAAATTGTAAATGGCAACGTAAACAAAAAATACAAATAAGTCATACAGGAGAAGTTTTTCCGTGTTGCTATTTGTTAAGTGACCGTTATGCTAAAAATCCAGACAGTCCTTATGCTAAAGAGTGTAATAGTATTGAATGGCCAAATGTAAATGATATGAGCCTGCAACAGATAGTTGAAAGTGATATCCTAACACAACCTAAAGATAATAGATTTAAAATTTGTGAGGTAACTTGCGGTGAAGTGTAAATATTTAGATCATCAAGTTTGTATTCGTACATCAGGTGAATTCCGTTTGTGTTGTGTAAGTAGAGAACCATCTAATGAAGAAAACATTCAAACACACACGATAGAAGAATGGCGACAAAGTAAAGTCTATACAGATGCTGTAAACAAGTTTGCAAATAATGAATGGCCAGATGCTTGTATCAAATGTAAAATACAAGAAGAAGCAGGTGAGCAAAGTCAACGTAACAGACCAAGACAATACGGACCAGGCATAAGTCATCTTGATTTACGTTTTGGAAACAACTGTAATTTAAAATGTGTAATGTGCTATCCTGGAAGTTCAAGTTCATTAAACCACGACCATAAAGATTTGAAAGCACAAGGCTTTGATTCTCCATGGGGTGATATGGAATTTGAAAACTATGATTGGTACACAGACGAACGTGGTGATTATCTTGCAAGTTTGCCAGAACTTAGAGAAGTATATTTAACAGGCGGTGAACCTATGATGGTCAGAGGTTTACATAAGTTTTTAACCAAGTTAGATAGCAGTGTAGAAGTAAGGTTTAATACTAATGCTACAATTATAAATCCTAACATATATGAAGAACTAAAACGTTTTGAAAGTGTTAATATGTGTTTTAG
>MDTC01109218.1_pt1 | contig 11755 bp, 12 predicted proteins | sample 811181 | NCBI WGS metagenome assembly MDTC01 (sample SAMN05326644, study PRJNA326480) | marine metagenome | isolation source: seawater | place: Pacific Ocean: North | collected 2011
AAAATAATCTTTCTTAATCTTATTAAGTTTTTTTAAACTATAAGTATTATTTTTTTTTAATAGATAATTAAATGTTTCTTCAAAATTTTTTATACTTGTACAGACCTTATATAATTGTTCTGGTAAATCTATACTTTTTAACGAAAATTCTGTTATTTCATCTTTAAAAGGAATTATAACTGGCACACCATTACAAACAGACTCAACGATAGTACTTGAAGAACCCGCTGTAATAAAAATTTTGCTTTTTTTAATTAATTCTTTAAATGGTTTATTTGAGATTGTATGTTTTTTATAAATTAATTCTTTTTCACGAAATTTTAACGCTGGATGGATTTTAAAAACAATTTTTTTATTTTTTAAAAATTGAGATCTATTTATAATATTCAAAATATCTTTATTAATTTTGTTATCTAAATTCAATGAAACTAAAATAAACTTTTTATTCTCAAAATGGTTTTTACCTAAATAAGAAAATCTGAAAGCAAAACCCTGTAGAATTTTTAATTTTTTATAAAATTCAATTTTAGGTCTAAAATATTTTTTTCCAATAATTACTATTTTTTTTGGTATTAAGTTAAATTTAACTTCATGCTCAACCGGGTCTAAACAAAGAAAATCTTTGTAACAGGTAAAACCTTGGTATCCAAAACTATTTGTTTTCTCAAAATATCTATTTAATCCTAAATTCCATCCTTTATCAACAGCTGTGTTTTCAAACCAGTTGATGGATGTTTTAATTCTAAAATTTTTTTCGTTAAGAGATTTAAAAAAAAAATAATTATTTAAGGCTATAACTATAGTGTTATAATTCCTCAAACATCTTAATTCATCCAATATTATTTCGGTAAAATCATATTTAAAAATATTTTTATATCTTTTATTAAATTTATTTAATCTTAAAAAATAAAAAATACTTCTCAAAAAATAACTAAGATTTAATAAAGACTCTTTTAAAATAAAATTTTTTTTAATCTTTATCTTTTTAATAAGACTCATCAAATTCATGAAATCGGTATTTACTATTGTAGGCACGAAGTAAACATTTTTTTTTTTAATTTCATTTTCGAACTCTCCATAATATCTTTTTGTTGATAAAGAGTTTCCAACTAAAAAAAAATCAATGATAGATATTGTGGAAGAAATTTTTTTTCTAAAAACTTTTGCTAAAATAAAAATATAAACTCTATAACAAATAATTGATATTATTTTTATAAAGCTTTTTTTTTCTACTTCTTTAATATTTATATTTTTAATTAAAAATTTTTTTTCAATTATAATCCTTTTTAAATTTTTACTATTTATTTCTATATTTTTAATATGAATGTTTTTTTTCTTAAGTTCCCTTAGAGTTTCGAGTATGCATAAGTAATGAAGTAAATGAGTATTAAGATTATTTCTTTCACCAATTACATTTACCCACCAATCAATATCGTTTTGAAAAGGTTTTGATATTTCACCAACCCATTCATTAAATATTTTTCTTAAATTTTTTTTTTTTTTGAAGTAGATATCTCTGATTAAGTAATGATAGTTATATGGATTGCTTAATGTATCCCAAATATCAATATCTGAGGAAAACATAAAAACTATTTGCTAAATTTTTTTTGAAACCAATGAGCTAAAATGTGATTTACAATTAATTGACAATCCTCAACTGGGCCATATTCATTTTTTTGAGACTTAAAATGCAAACAAATATCAGAATATCTTTTTATTTTTCCACCATCAAATCCCACAACACTAAAAACTTTTCCTTTTTTATCTTTAATCCATTTTGCTGCATTTAAAATATTTTTTGAATTCCCTGATGCTGAGAAAATTATTAACGCGTCATTTTTTTTATAGTGTAATTTCAGTTGTTCGATAAAAACCCTATCATAACCAACATCATTTGCTATTGCTGTGATAATAGAATTGTTGTCACAAAGATTAACAATTTTAAATCCCTTTTTTTTTGTTTTTTTTAATATGTCGAAACCCACATCATTAGCTAGGGTCATTGATGTAGCTGCGGCCCCACCATTTCCAATAGAAAATAACGTTGAATTACTGTCTCTAATTTTTAAGAACTCTTTTTCAAGATTACTCAATTTTTTAAGATCCAAAGAATTAAAAATATTATGTAAATAATTTATGTAATTTTTTGAAAATGATTTGATATTTTTGCTTTTAATAAGGTAATTTTTTAGCATTTAATATTTCCAAGATTTATCTGATTTATATATTTTATCAACTAAGTTCATTACTTTTTTAGCATCCTCAATATTACCTGTTGTTATTTTTTTATTTTTTTTTAAAGCATCAATAAATTCTTTAGTTTCCCTACTCCAAGATAAATCTTTTTTAAAAGACACTAATTTTTTTTTTGATTTTTCTTTGAAAATTTAGGAATTATTTCAATTTTTTCATCTCCATATGATTTTGAACCAGATAAGATTCCATTTAAATTTATTTGCCCCTTTTCCATAATAATTTCTACACGAAATTTGTGTTGCCATTGTGTTGCTGTTGAGTGAATCATTGCAATTACATTATTCTTAAACTTTATTAAAGAATAAGCATTGTCTTCAACCTTATATGACCAAAATTTATTAGAAATGAAACTTTTTACACTTAAAAAATCACCACAGAAAAAGATTAAAATATCAAGTAGGTGAATTCCCTGATCTAATAATATTCCACCACCAGCTAAGGTTTTTGATGATCGCCATTGTCCTTTAAAATTAATAATTTTACTTTTTCCATATAGGCCACGAATATTTATCAATTTTCCGTACCTTTTTTTTTTGATTGCGTTTTTTGCGATCATTATAGAATCATGATATCTATGATTAAAACCATATTTTATCTTTAAATTTTTTTTTGTTTTATAAACATTATATATTTTTAAAAAATCTTTAAAATTTTTTGCAGGAGGCTTTTCACAAAATACGTTTATTTTTTTTTTTAATGAATTAATCGTTGCTTCGGCAGCAATTTTGTTTGGTAAACTTATAAATATTGCGTCTAATTTGAAATCAAATAGTTTACGATAATCAGAAAAAAATTTTATATCTTTATTGTCCGGAGCGTTTTTTATATTAATATCACTTATTGCAACTATATTTACTTTGTTTATTTTTTTCAGAATATCATATCTTTTTTTTCCAACAACACCGAAACCAGCAATTGCAATATCAATCTTTTTCATTATTTTTTTTTTGCCATAATCAACATATGTGAACTCAAATTATTTGAATAAATTACTTTTTGAATATCTTTTATTTCTGAAGAATTAATTTTCTTTCTATCTAATAAATATAAAATTTTTTTAAGAACTGGATCTTTTAAATAACTTAAATTTTTTCTAACAATATCAAAATCAAGTTTTCCAGGTGTTATGATCTTTATATCTTTAAATCCATTTAAGCTTAAAATTTTAAACATGGATTTTTCTGTGAAAAAATTTAAGTGGTATGGTGGATATATTGATTTTGAATTTTCTCTTAGATGCTTTATATCAAAACCTTTTGCGTTTAATGTGCTTAGAAATAATAAGCCATTTTTTGACAAAATATTTCTCAAAGATTTTATAAAATAACCAGGATCATAAACGTGTTCAAATAATTCAAAACAAGTAACTAAATCAAATTTTGTTTTTGTCTTAAATTCTTCAATTACATTGTTAAATATCACAATATCTTTATTTTTAAATTTTCTTGACATTTTGCTAGCAGGCTCAAGTCCATATAACTTCGCATATCTCCACTTTTTTTTTAAGCAAATTAAAAAATCACCAGAGCCACAACCTATATCGATTATTTTTTTTTTTTGGTAAGATTTAAAATTTTTTGTTAGGTAATTAATTTTTGGCTTAATCGTAAATTTAATTCTTTGTTTCAACTTAGGTAAAAAAAATTTTTCATACCAAAATTCATTAGATTTTGAATTTTTATAAAATTTGGATAAATCAGATCTTGATGGTCTTGGGTTTGCTATTAGGGAACCAGTACTTAAACATTCCAAATAATCGTACCCCTTTTTGGAAAAAGCAAAATTCATTTTACCTAAACCTAATTTTTTTAGATTTATATTCTTAAAATATTTTTTTTTTTTTAATAATTTCTTTGAGTCTTGATCAACTAATTTTTGGTATTCTTTTAGAGATTTATCATTCCTTATATCACTCTCTTTAATCATAAATTATTTCAATAGAGTTCTTACTTTTTTTAAATCACTATAAGTATCAACATTTATTGTATCATGCTTTGAAAGCACCATTTTGATTTTAATATTATTTTCTAAATATCTATTCATATCTACAGACTCTACAATCTCTAGATTTGATTGTGGTATTGAACAATATTTTTTCAAAATTTTTGGAGTAAAGCAAAAAATATTTCCTTGTTTAAGAAAAAAATTTTTTTTTATATTTTTTTTATAAGAAATTGGTTCTCGTGAAAAATATATTGCTTCAAATTTTTTATTTACAACCACTTTGACTCTATTTGGATCTTTCGCATCCTTTAGTTTAATATTATTACAAATATTCGTTACTTGATTGTGACTATTATTAAATTTTATCACATCTTCAATCATGACTGGTTTTAACATTGGATCATCTCCTTGAACCATTACAATTTTTTTTATCTTTTTTTTTATTTTTTTATCTGTCTTAACGTAAGCTTCATATACCCGATCTGTGGCTCTCTTGTGTTTTTTTGACGTCAGAATAACTTTAGCACCTTTTTTTTTCATCAATCTAGAAATTGCTAGATCACATGTTGCTACAAATACGTGTTTTATCATTTTAGATTTTAATGTATTTTCGTATACGTGCTCTATCATTGTTTTGTTTCCAATTTTTAAGATTGCTTTTTTTGGGAGCCTGCTGCTTTGCAACCTAACAGGAATGAATGCTGCAATACTCATTTTATCTTTTTAAATAGTAGATCACACATTTTTTTTAAAAAAATAAAATCTGTACCTATAGCAACAAAATCATATTTGCTTATTTCTGATTTTATATTTTTTAAATTAAAATCAGCTATATGAATTCCAGTTTTAATTTTTTTCTTTTTACTCACAGAGAAATATTTTTTTATGCAAGAGTTAAATTTTTTTGATTTGAAATTACCAGGATCATTTAGAGTCAGGGAAAGATCGTATCTTCCAATTAATGTTCCAAATATAAACTTATTCGATAAAATACTTTCAAGATTATTTATTCCTTTTAAACTTTCGATTTGTAGAATAATCTCTGGTTTATAATCTTTTACTTTTAAGTAATTTTTTTTTATCCCATAAAGGTTATGTGAATAAAGTCCAAAACTTCTTTTGCCAAAAGGTGCATAATGAGAAAATCTAATTATATCATCTACATCCTCTTTAGTTTCAACCATTGGAACAATAATACCAATCGCACCAGCGTCTAAAGCTTTTTTGAAATTCTCTTCTGATTTTGAGGGAATTCTCACATATGGTTTAATATTATTTTTTTTTGCTATAGAGATTAATAAATTAGTCTCTTTTTCAGAAATATCTGAATGTTCTAAATCTATACATATCCAATTGAAGCCTGAATTTGAAATTATTTCAAGAGTATGCTGATTGAATGAAGTTATCCAAGTTCCAATTTTATTTTTCATTTTTTATCAAATAATTATTATATTCAATCATGTATTATCAAGTATGCTTTTTTTTAAGACAATTTACTTATAAAAAATTAATATTTTCAGTTATTATATCTATTCTTTTTTTGTTCTCATTATGACATTTAATAAAGTTACTTATAAATTTGGAGTAGAATTCTTCCGAAATTATTAAATCATCATTTTCAATTTGGTCTCTGTGTATATTCTTTAGAGGCGATCGGGTTTTTTGACAAAATCTTTTCATTGCCTTTAGATGGTTATATTTACTGTTTGCTAATTCATCATTATATATACTAATAATTGGCTTATTAAATAAAAAAGCATAATTCGTTGCAATACTATCATGACACAAAACAAATTTACATTGACGAATCGTTTCCAGGGTGTCTAGTTGTGACACGCTTTCTCCAAAAAATTTTTTAAGTCTATTAATATCTGATCTTGGATGGGCAGATATAAAATAATCAATACCATATTTTTTTTTTGTAATTTCTAAAAAATTTTTTATTGATAAATAATACTTATTTTCATTTATATCATTTTTATTCATTTCTACTAAGTCTTGATGAAATGGAACATTTTGATCTATAAAAACAAAATAATCTTTTTTGATTTTAGTTATATCCTCTTTTTTTTCTAAAAATCTATCATAATCTGCATGATGACCTTTTATTAGAATAGATTTTTTATTTACTAAAGAATCAAATTTAATGTCACTTTTTTCGCCTAAAAGAAAAACGTATTTCGATGGTTTGATTTTAATTTTATTAATTAAAAAAATTATTTGAATGGCTAAATTTTTAATATTTAGAAAAATTCTGTAAAACAAATTAAAATTACGTGATTGCAAACCAGAAATTATTAAAAAATCAAAGTCAAATTCAAAAAAAGTAAAAAAAAAATTTTTTGTTTTAGTATTTAATTTAATTCTTAAATCAAATAATGTTGATTTTGTCTCATGACTTAAATTTTCACGTAGGTCAGTAAAGTTGTTTATAATCTTAAAAGTTATATTTTGATTAGAAATTAATAATTTTTTATCAATATCTATTAAAGAATTAAGTATTTTTTTGACTATCCAAATTTCTATTTTTATTTTTTTTTTAATGAAATCTTCTATAGAATTTTTGGTATATTCCTTTACTGAAAATTCCCTGGGTACAATAATAACTAATTTATTATACATTTAATAATTTTTTTTTGATTTTCTAGACTTTAATTGTTTTTGAGAAAAGAAATTTATAATTATCTTTTTAGCTCTTAAAATATCATTTTTTTTTAATTCATCTCCAACCCAAAAATTAATAAGTTTTTCATAATTTTTTTCATAATTAGCCATTTTTTTTTCTCTCAATGGAAAAAGATGATTTAAAGGTGGGTAATACTTTCTAGCATAGAAATTATTATTGTTAAGATGAAACATTAAATTATTAGAAGAGCCATATTTCAAAATGAAATTTTTTCTCCAGTATACTGATCCTTTTTTATGAACGATAGGCTTTAAAAAATTAAAATTAAATATTTTTTCGTATAATTTAGAATTTTGATTTCTTAATCTATTAATGGAGTTAATTTTTTTTAGTTTATTCAATAGTTTATTAAAATATCTATTATTAAATTTTTTAAAATAAATAAACCCTTTGGAGAAGTAATTAATTTTGCTTTTTTCAAATAAATTTTTTTCTTTTATTTTAAGAATTTTATTTTGAAAATTATTAGCCTCATTAAATATCAATTTATTTTTGAGTTTATATTCAGGAAGCGATTCATATTTTTTACAAACTTTTAAAAAGATGTCTCTATTATTAGTCGAAATAAATCCTCCCCCAGACATGTCTATAATTTTTCCTTGTCCAAAACTGCCAACTGAAAAATCTCCAAAAGATCCAAAATATTTTTGGTTAATCTTTCCACCTAAAGATCCTGCAATATCTTCAATTAAAATTATCTTATTTTTTTTTATAATTTTTTGAATGCTTACAAAGTTATCACTATTTCCGTATAAATAAGGAAATATTAAAACTTTAATTCCTTTAGCTGACTTTAATTTATTTTTTAAACTTTTTAAACAGAAACCCAAATTGTCATTCGTATCAATTACTAAAGGTGAGTTGCCCGAAGCAATAATACTCACTACTACATCGTAGCAGATGTTAACTGGAATAATAATTTTTTTTCTTTTTAATTTTAATGACTTTAGCAATAGATAAATTGATGTAGAGCAGTTAGAGGTAAACAGAACATATTTTTTGTCTGTAATTTTACTAATTTGTTTACATACATATTCCATAACTAATACTCTTTTTCAAAAAAAATATATTTGAATTTTTCACCACCAAAACCTTTTTTAAACAATGCTATATTTTTCTTTTTCTGAGTTTGTGGTTCAAAATTATCGAGCGTTGTTAAAACTCCTAAATTCATAAATTTTAAATAATCAAATTTTTTAAAGAAATTTATAGCAGAGACTATTAAAGAGTGATGATTTAGCGAAGATTTTGAAAAAAAGTACTCGACAGTATTTCCTGCTAAAGTGAACAAACAACAAAAAAATTCCTTTTCTTCTTTTTTGGAAAAAACAATATAAACTTTATTTTTTTTAAAAAGTTCATATAACATTTTATTGTCATTATTATTTCTTTTCGAATGACTTAAAAGAGATAAAAAATCTTTATATTCAAGTTTTTTTTCTTCATAATTAAAAAAACAATATTCTTCTAAAGATTGTTTCTTAATTTCTGATTTGTGACCTTTAGAAAAATTTTTAAAAATTTCATTATATTTTTTTTTTTAAATCTATTCTTAATCCAATAGAAAATAAACTTTTAAACTTATTTGCCGAAAGTTTTTCTAAGAGTGAAAAATATTTTTGCGAACCTACTTGGTATGAAATTGTGTCTGAAAAATTTATTTTAAGTTTTTTTACATTTTGTGCTTTTGCTATGCTATCTATCTCGTTCAAAATTAAACTAACCAGTTTCTTAAATTTTTTTTCATTAAAATTTTCAAGAATAATAGGTCCTGGTATTGATAAATTTAGATAGGAGCCAATTTTTATTTTTTGTGAGTCAAAATTTTTTTCAAAATATAATGGTACAACTGCGATTATTTTTTGATTTTCTAATATGAAAAAGGTATTTTTATTCATTGAATCTTCAAATAAAATCATTTCATGAAAAATGCTACTCGTAAAAGATAATATTTTTTTTTTGATTTTATTTAATTTGAGATCTTTATAATTTTCTTTTTTTACTATTTGCATATCAATTGTTATAAATTTTCTCAGCAACCCTCAGATCTAGCTGATCATCTAAATCAATCGGATATTCTAAAGAGATTGGAAAAAAATGACTTTTTTTTGTAATAATCTCCTTTTTTTTAAGAAAGTAATCTTTCTTAACTAAATAATATGAACCATCGATAAAATAGTAATCTTTATAATCTTGTCTTTGCTTGTTTTTATATTTAAATAAAAATGACCAAGATTTTTTCCCTTTTTTTAAATACTCCTCAGGGTGATGTCTTACTTTTACGACAGAGCATAAGCTATTTATCTTTTTTTTCTTAATAAACTTTATAATTTTTTTTAAATCTTTTAGAAATCTTATTGGAGAAGTTGGTTGTAAAATTAATATATAATCAAAAACTATTCTTTTCTCATCAATCAACCAATTAATAGCATGGTATAAAGTTTTATTAAGTTTTGTATTATCTTTAGACAAATTTTTTGGTCTTTTATAGCCAGTAATTGTATTAAATTTTTTTTCAAATTTTTTGACATTTTTAAAATCAGAACTTATCAAAATTCTTTTTTTATCAATTTTTTTTGCAAAATTTAATGTGTGTTCTATTAGAGGTTTACCCAAAAAATTAACAAAATTTTTTTTTTTAATACCCTTTGATCCAGCTCTAGCTGGTACAATTATTAATATTTTCATTCTATATCTAAAAGTTTTTTGGCCAATTTTTTGTACTTAAGATTACTTATTCTGTAATTTATGGGTATCGCTATAGCCTGCCCTAACCTTTTTTTTGTAGAAAAAGAATTTTTAATTTCCCTTTTATTTAAACAATGTTTCCAATAATATGAACAATGCCATTTAATTGCATCAGGTAAATTTTTTGTACCTATTCCAAACTTTTTTAATAAATGCACTATCCTCATTCTTTTTTGAAAATTTTTTTCAAAGAAAATAAAAGTATCATAATTTGGTATTGTGTCTTCATGAATTTTTCTAATTAAAAATTTTTTTTCTAAAAGCTTTTTTAAAACATTATATTTTTTTTTATTATCATTCAGTAATATCCTCAATTTTTTAAGTTGTACTTTTCCAAGTGCTCCTTGTAACTCAGTAACTCTATAATTAAATCCATGAATTTTCACTTTGTCATTTCCTCTTGACAAAGTTGGAATGTTAAGGTGTCCATGGTCATGATATTGTTTACAATAATTAAATATTTTTTTATCGTTGGTTAATATTAGTCCACCTTCTCCTGTAGTAATTATTTTACCAAAATCCAGACTAAAGACCCCTACATGTCCATGAACTCCTAAATATCTTTTGTTAAATTTAGCTCCGATTGACTCACAGTTATCCTCTAAGATTTTTATCTTTTTTTTTTTTGCTATAGTTTTAATTTCTTTCAAATTTGCAGAAAAACCCAACATATGTACAGGAATAATTGCTTTTGTTTTTTTATTTATTTTTTTTTTTAAGTCTTTGGGACACATATTTAAAGACTCATCAATAGAAGTTATTCTAGGAATTGCTCCAGCGTCTAAAATTGCTTCTATTGTAGCTATAAAATTAAATGATTGGGTAATAACTTCATCCCCATTTTTTACACCTAAAGATTTTAAACCAATTTTAATTGCAGCGGTACCAGAAGAAACCATCAAACAATATTTTACATTGAAATATTTTTCACATAATTTTTCAAATTCTCTAACGTGATATTTTTTTCTAGTTTTATCAAATCCATGTGCAAAAAAAATAGAGCCTTGTTGAAAAATATCTGTTAATGCTTTTTTCTCAAGTGAATTAATTAACTCATACCCAGGCATAATATATCTTATAATTCCGTCAATTATTTGCTTCTTAATTGAACCTGCTTATTTAATGATTTTAAGTATTGTTTTTTTAACTTCATATCATAACTTGCATAATAATCTCTAAATTGAAAAGTTAAACCTCTTCTTCTTTTTCCACTTTTGTTTGCAGAACTTCCATGCATAATTTCGCAATGATGAAAAAGAGCATCACCAGCTTTTAATTTTGGACAAATTTTTTTAAAATTATTATATTTTCTTAAATTAGAGACTTTTTGTGAACTCCCCTTTGCAAATGATGGCTCATGATTTACAACACCCAATTTTTGTGACTTATCATAATATTTGATGCCACCATTTTTTGAAGACACATCATCTAATGCGACCCAAACAGTTAATGCATTTCCACCTTTTACACACCAGTAAAAATTATCTTGATGAATTGGTGATGGCAATCCTCTTTGAGCAGGTTTTGCAAAAAGTTCGCTTGCTATAAACTTTTCTTTAGAATTTAACAAATGTTTAGTTATGGCTCTTATCTTTTTGTTTTTTGATTTTTTTACTATGTATTGTGAGTCGGACAATTGATGAAATGAATTAATATTTATTAGACTTTGAGATTTCTTGTTTTTATCAGCAAAATTTATAGTTTTTCCAGAATACTTTTTATAATTTTTTTTTAAAAAATTATCAATTTTATAATTAATTTCAATTACTTCTTTTTTTGAAAAAATTTTTCTGAAAAGAACCCATCCATTCTCATTATAATTCAACTTCAATTTATTTAATTCAGTTTTTTTCATTTAAAATTTTGAATTTTTTTTAAATCATTTTTGCTACCGATGTCTAACCAGTTCTCATGTATTAAACAAGTACCAATTTTAATTTTTTTCTTTAAAAGGATGTTAAGAAAATCGGTCATGTCCATTTTTTTATTTTTTTTTAAATAATCTAAAACAGAAAAATTCATTATATATACACCCGCACTAATTAGATGATTTTCTGATGGCTTTTCCTCGATCTTAAAAACCTGATTATTTTTATTTAATTTCATAACACCATAAGGATT
>MDTC01014798.1_pt1 | contig 11754 bp, 10 predicted proteins | sample 811181 | NCBI WGS metagenome assembly MDTC01 (sample SAMN05326644, study PRJNA326480) | marine metagenome | isolation source: seawater | place: Pacific Ocean: North | collected 2011
GACAAGTAAATACTCAAAAAAGGGTTTAAAAAGTATTTTTAATAATAAAATTAGCTACATATATCAAAGTTCTGAAAGAGTATTTTACACTGATAAAATAAATAGATCAAAGGATTATATATTACACATTGGAACATTTGAAAGGAGAAAAGATCTATTGACTCTTGTAAAAGCATTTAAATTATTTAAAGAAAACAACAAGTCAAATCTAAAATTGGTACTAGCAGGATCAAAAACTTTTAATGGTAATAAGCAGGTTTATAGAGATATTAAAAGATATATTTTAAAAAATAATTTAAGTTCATTTATAATTATGCCTGGATATGTAAATAAAAAACAAGCTATCTATTATTTTAATAATGCCTTTATCTATGTATTTCCGTCAATTGATGAAGGTTTTGGAATTCCATTACTAGAAGCTATGAGAGCTCAATTACCAATTATTTGTTCTGACATTGAAATATTTAAAGAGATTGGTGATGATTCTGTAATTTATTTTAAAAAGCAGAATTATAATGATTTATATAACAAGTTGAAATTAATTTTAGAAGATAAAACAATTATTAGTGACCTTATTTTAAAAGGAAATAAAAGAGCTAAAGTATTTAATCAAAAAAACTTTATTAAAGGATTTGAAAAACTCTATTAAAAAAATACTAATAACGCATAGCTCTAATGATAATTATGGAGCTAGTAAAGTTTTAATTTCTATTGTAGATGTTTTTATTAAAAATGGTTTTGATATATACTTGATTTTACCAAATAATGGCCCTTTGAATAATAATCAAATAATAAAAAAAACTAATCTTAAAATTATTAAACTAGGTATTTTTAGAAAAAAATATTTTAGTGTTTTTGGATTAATAAATCGTCTTTATTTTATAATAAAATCATCTTTTATCTTAAAAAATTTTTTAAAAAAAAATAAAATTGATTTAGTTTATACAAATACCTCTACATTGATAAGTCCATCAATAGCTGCTAAATTAGTTGGAATACCCTCAATTTTTCATATTCATGAAATACCTAATGGCAACCCCATTTATTCAAGATTCATTACTGCATTTCTAAATGTATTCCCTAGAGAAATTATTTGTGTTTCAAAATCAGTTTATGATTTTTGGATTATAAATGGATTAAAAAAATCTAAAGCAAAAATAATTTATAATGGTTTTAACATAAAAAAATCTAAGTCTAAAACTCTCAGTAACGACAAAATAGTTTTCACAAGTATTTCAAGGATAATTCCATACAAGGGTCATTCACTAATGATAAAAATATTTGAAATGCTCTGTAAAAAAAATAAAAATATTTATCTACAAATTATTGGTGATACATTACCTGAATATCAAAAATATTTAAATGAATTAAATCGTGATATAAAAAGAAGAGGGTTAAATAATAAGATTAAGTTTTTAGGCTTTAGACAAGATGTTACATCAATTTTAGACAAATCTAATTTCTTTATTCATACACCATTATCACCTGATCCACTTCCTACAGTTATTTTTGAAGCAATTAATTGTAAAAATCCAGTAATTACAAATAACCTGGGTGGAGCATATGAAATTCTTAATCAAGGTAAAAATGGATTAATAATTAAAAATGATAAAATTGATGAATCTGTTGAAAAAGTTTTAAATTATTTAAAAAACCAAAAAAAACAGAAACGAAATATAAAAAATGCCTTTGAGTATGTTTGTAAAAATTTTTCCCGTGAGGAATTTAAAAGAAAAATACTAAATACAATTGAATAAAAAATTAAAAATTTCAATTATTGGATCTAGAGGTTATCCCTATGTTTATTCCGGATATGAGACTCTTGTCAAAGAATTATCACAGAGACTAGTGTCAAAAGGGCACAGTGTTAGAGTATATTGTCATAGCTCATTATTTAAAAAAAAATCAAAATTTGTTAATGGCATCGAATTAATTTACACGCCGTCTATTGAAACTAAGTTTTTGTCGCAAATTAGTAATTCATTATTTTCTTTTTTACATGTTTGCTTTTCAAAGACGGATATTGTCTTAGTAGTTAATTCTGCAAACGGACCATTTGGACTATTTACAAAAATAGCTGGTAAAAAAACTTGTATTAATGTTGATGGTTTGGAATGGTTGCGACCAAAGTGGAAAGGCTTAGGTTCTATTTACTTTAAATTTGCATCCAAACTAGCAACTATATTGTTTGATTCACTTATTACTGATTCAACAGAAATGAAAAAAATTTATACAGATTTATTTGCTAAGTCATCCACTACTATAGCATATGGATCTACAATGTCAATATCAAGTAAAAAATATAAATTAAGAAATTATGAATTAATTCAAAATGAATATTATTTAATTGTTGGTAGATTGATTCCAGACAATAACTCAAAAATTATAATTGATGGATTTTTGAAGTCTAATTCAAAGAAAAAACTAGTAATTGTTGGTGATGTTCCATATAGTGACAAATATGCAACAGAAATAAGAAAGATATCCTCAAAAAAAATAATTTGTTTAGGATATATTAATTGTCAAGATGAGTTATCACAATTATATAATAATTGCTTTGGATATGTTCATGGACATGAGTTTGGCGGAACAAATCCCACAATGATTAATGCATTAAAACTTAATTGTGAGATATTATCAATTGATACGGCTTTTACTAGAGAAATGTTAAAGAATAAGGAAGTTATTTATTTTAATAAACAAACTAATTCAATAAAAAATTCTTTTTTAAATTTCGAAAATAAAATTCATTTATTAATAAAAAATAATCAAGAGTATAAATTTCCTAAAAAGTATGATTGGGGTAAAATAACAACACAATACGAAAAACTTTTTAAAAATTTAATTAATTAATTTATACAAAACTTTAAATGTTAAATGAAAGTTATTTACATCTTTACCTGCATGGTAATATGGCTGAATTGTATCATCTAGTTGCCATTGATAATTAAGACTTCTACTATAAATAATATTGCCAGAAAAATTAAATTTTTTAAATTCTTTTTCCAAATTAAAATGAAAATTGAAATCTTTCCAGTACCTTCTAAAGTCGTTAGCATTATCAAATGCGTCATAGTAAAAGTCGTTATCTTGATCAACTATTTCAAAAGCTAATCCTATAATATTGTTACTATTGATTTTTTTAAGAGAAAAATAATTTGAATTACTTCCAGGTCCAATACCTGCACCAATTACCTCACCATGATTTGTGTAGCCATGTCTAACATTCTCATGAGTATACCATGAATTCCAATTTCTCAAAACTCTTCCTTGAGCCCTTTCAATTTTTGTCCATTCCCAATCAAATAAGAATGTATTATTATTTTGCTTAAAAATTTTTCTAAGCCCCATTGTTATTGCACTTGAATGTTTTGAATCAAGCAATAAATCTCTTATGTTTTGCCTTGTATCATTGAGATGGAATTCAGAATAAAGTTCAGCTTTGGCTTCAGGCCATAACCATCTCAAAAAAATCCCCCCTGCTTGATCTGTTTGAGCTTCATAATCTACAAATTGATCATTATTTCTAAAAATATTATTAAAAACTGGGAAATAATTTGGTCTACCAATCATCCAATAGTACCTTCCCTCAACTTGAGCGCTGTACATCTGAACCCATCTAATTAGTCCTATGGAAATATTTTTATAAAATTTAGGTGTGTATGATACTACTAAACCTTGAAAATAACGCCAATCGTTTTCCTCTGGAATTTGATTAGTTTTTGGAACATATAATTTTGTTCCAGCATAAATATAATCAGGATTAGGAGGAGTATAACCTGATGATTCTAATCTTCCACTTACTAATTGAAATTCAAACCAGCCGATAAAAGATTTTAATGGTCTTGATGAATTTAAAGTAATATGTTTGAATCCTCTTGCATGATTGCTCATCATTATACTATTTCTGATTGATGGCCCCCACCATATATTTTCATTAGAAATTCCCAAACTAATTCCTTTGAAATTTAATTTAATATTAGACTGACCAATAAGAAATTTATTATGTCTTTTATTACCAAAACTCTCAGGGATATCTATATCATTCCAAAGAATATATCTTTTTGACCAAATTTCTGGGTAATGATCTTCCCAAAAACCTTGATAAGGTTTATTTTCTGAGTATAAATGTTCAGGATTTATTTGAAATGAGAGAGGTCCTAATTTACCATAAAAACCTAATGAAATTCTATTCTGTAATCCTTTGTTTGGAATCATACTTCCATTATTTCTATTGTAAGGGTGGTGTGAATTGAATTCAACAGTATTATTTACTGGTAATAATTTAAATATTACTTTTTCATTAGAATTTTTGTAAATAGTAGGATATAGTGAATTAAGATCAAAATCTTCTAATTTTAGATTAGTTTGACCTAAATCAATAGGTCGAATATTAAAAGAGATTGGGTAATTAATTTTTCCGGCAAGTTGGGATATTCTTAGTTTTTCAATAATGAAGTCTTCATTTAAACTTACGTTTTGGGAAAAACAATTAATGGTCAATAAAAAAATTAATATTTTTTTCATTTATAGTCAATAACACGGATTTTAATATTATCCATGGACCAGCTTTCATCGCATTTCTCCTGAGGAATTCCATCTTTATCAATAGCATTAGGCTGATAAAGTTCATCATAAAATCTCAATATAATAGCATTTCCTGAACTTCTGAATCCCTTTTCAATTTTGTATAATGTTGTGGGAGCTCCAAAAAAATTATTTTCACATTTTCTTTTAAGTCCTGTTTCAAATGAACCTGTTTTAGGATTATTTTCTGACGGATAGCTTTCTGGATATGATTGTCTTAAACAATAGTTCGGGAAACATGGACTGTTTGAAAATGTAGTTTGAAAAATATCACTTTCAGGATTACTGAATAAATTCATATCTGGTTTAAATTCAATTATCCACTTATCAGGTCTATCGTCAATGTCGAATCCGTTAAAATTACCGTCCCAACTACCGTGAATATATAGATCAAACGAAACATAAATATAATCGTGATCTCCAACATCAGTTAAATGAATAGTAAAACCATCATTATTAAAATCTCCAATAACATTATTATCATCATAGTTTGTTATGTCTCCTCCATCAATTGAATCAAGATTACCATTTTCAAAATTGTTTTGATAAATAAGTTCATCTCTTGTTAATTCTGGATATGCACATGAGTTTATTAAAAAAAAAACTATTAAAATAAAATAACTAGAGTAACTCATTTATTATTGTTTATGTAGTAATTATATGTTTTTTTGAGTCCATCTAAAAGTTTTACTTTTGGCTCCCAATTAAGAATTTTTTTTGCCATCTTGATGTTAGGTTTTCTTCTTACAGGATCATTAGTTGGTAATTTAAAATATTTTAAAGTTGTTTTTTTAACATTAAATTTTTTAATAATAGAAATTAATTCCAAAATACTAATTTCTTGATTATTTCCAATATTTATAGGCATTGAATAATTACTGAAAAGTAATTTTGAAATTCCATCTACGGTATCGTCAATATAGCAGAAAGATCTTGTTTGGGTTCCATCTCCAAAAACAGTAAAAGCTTTGTTTTTTATAAATTGATTTAGAAAAGTTGGGACTGCTCTTCCGTCATTTTCTCTCATTCTAGGCCCATAGGTATTAAATATTCTAGCTATCTTGACATCAACAGAATGAAAACTTTTATAAGCAATTGTTAGAGCTTCCAAATATCTTTTAGCTTCATCATAAACTCCCCTTGGGCCAACTGGATTTACATTCCCATAGTATGTTTCATTTTGGGGATGTTCTAATGGGTCTCCGTAAACTTCTGAAGTAGAAGCTACTAGTATTACACACTTATTTTTCAAAGCTATTTTTAATAAATTATCAGTTCCAATTGATCCGACTCTTAGGGTCTCAATTGGTTGTTTTAAATAATCAACAGGGCTAGCTGGAGAGGCAAAATGAAGTATATAATTAATTTTTTCATCAATTTTAAACTTTTTTGTAACATCTAATTTTAAAAATTTAAAATTATTATTCATCATCAAATGATCAATATTTAATAATTTACCAGAGGAAAGGTTGTCAATTCCAATTATATCAAAATCATTAATAAAATGGTCAGCTAAATGTGATCCAATGAATCCAGCTACACCAGTAATCAACATTTTTTTTCTCACATCGTAAAGGTAATTTTTATTTTTTAAATAAAAACAAGTACTTTTGTAACTAGAAATTATGTTAGAAACTTTAATTACGTCTAAAACTAGATTAAGACTACTTCTTAAATTTTTTGTAAATATTGCAAATAAAGGATATTTAAATGCATTAGCTAATGAGTTTGGAGAATCTACTAATTCCGTAAGAAAAGAACTTAATAATTTAACAAATGCAGGTTATTTAAAATTTACAAATATTAATAATAAAGTTGTATATAAGGCTAACACTAAGCATCCGCTATTTAAGGATCTTCAGAAAGTTGTTAGAAGACATTTAGGTTTAGACCAAATTGTAGAAAATATTTTTATGAAGATAGGCTCTATTAAAAAAATTTATATTCTGGGTGATTATGCTAAAGGTATTGATTCGGGCTTTATTGAAGTTTTGCTAGTTGGACATAATATAGATTTAAAATATTTAAAAGATTTAGAGAGGAAGATTGAAAAACTAATTTCTAGAAAAGTAGTTTTTTTGGTTTCATCAAAAGAAACAAAACTTTTCTCATTATTATTATTTGAAGAGTAATAATTTACTTTATATGGTTATATTTGGTCAATCATTTAATGGGGTTGATTTAGCGAAGCTTTGATAAAAAATAAATTAAATATCGGCATTATTGGTCAGGGATTTGTAGGAAATGCAATATATCAAAAATTTAAATCTTACTACAATATATTTACTTTTGATCTAAAACCAGATCTTTCCAATTCAAGCTTTGATTACATAAAGGATAATTGTAGAGTTATCTTTCTGTGTCTGCCCACACCTATGAATCAAGATGGAAGCTGCAATATTGATTTAATAGAGGGAAGTATACATAAGCTTAGCAAAAATGATAATTTAAATAAAATTATTGTAGTTAAATCTACCGTGATACCTGGTACAATTGAAAAACTAAACAAAAAATTTAAAAATATTAATTTGATTTTTAATCCTGAATTTTTGACTGAAAGAAATGCGGTTGAAGATTTTAATAACCAAAATAGAATAATTTTGGGAGGACCTAGGCCAGCAACAACTGTTTTAAAACAGATATATTCAAAAGTTTTTCCTCAGGCTCATATTATAAAAACTGGTTCTAAACATGCTGAAATGGTTAAATATTTTATTAATTGTTTTTTATCTACGAAAGTATCTTTCGCTAATGAGATGCATCAATTATGTTCATCCCTAGACCTTGATTATGATAAGGTTGTGGAATATGCAATTTTAGATCAAAGATTAGGTAATTCGCATTGGGCTGTTCCAGGTCCTGATGGAGATTATGGTTTTGGAGGTCATTGTTTTCCAAAGGATCTTTCTGCAATAATTAAACTAACAGAGGAAAAAGGTTCGGTAAATAATGTACTTAAATCAACTATTAAAACAAACAATAATGTTCGTAAAAATAAAGATTGGTTAAAAATGAAAGGCAGGGCAGTAATTTAATATTATGAAAAAATATATTCCATACAAAGTCAAAGACATATCATTAGCAGAATGGGGACGAAATGAGATTAATTTAGCAGAAGCTGAGATGCCCGGATTAATTTCATTAAGAAATGAGTATGGTAAAAGTAAACCTTTAAAAGGTGCACGAATAGCCGGATGTCTTCATATGACCATTCAAACTGCAGTGTTAATTGAGACACTTATTCAATTGGGAGCGGAAGTAACGTGGAGTTCATGTAATATTTTTTCAACTCAAGACCATGCAGCAGCAGCGATAGCATCTAAAGGAATTTCTGTTTATGCTTGGAAAGGAATGAATGAGGAGGAATTCAATTGGTGTATTAAGCAAACTCTATTCTTTGGAGAAGAAAAAAAACCTTTAAATATGATTTTGGATGATGGTGGTGATTTAACAAATATGGTATTAGATGAATATCCAGAACTAGCTAACAATATTAAAGGGCTTTCGGAGGAAACCACAACTGGGGTTCACCGACTTTATGAAAGATTTAAAAATGGTACACTTCCTTTGCCTGCCATTAATGTAAATGATTCTGTTACTAAATCCAAGTTTGACAATAAATATGGCTGTCAAGAAAGCGCTGTAGATGCTATTAGAAGAGCAACGGATATTATGATCGCTGGCAAAAGAGTTGTTGTAGCTGGATATGGAGATGTAGGTAAAGGTACTGTTTCTTCTTTTAAAGGTGCAGGTGCTATTGTCACTGTATCTGAAATAGATCCAATATGTGCACTTCAAGCATCAATGGATGGTTTTGAAGTTAAAAAAATGAAAACAGTTCTTTCAAATGCTGATATTATTATTACTGCTACAGGGAATAAAGATATTTTAAAAGAAGAACACTTCAAGATGATGAAGGACAAGGCCATAGTTTGTAATATTGGTCATTTTGATAATGAGATTGATATGAGTTGGCTTAATAAAAACTATGGACATACAAAAATTGAAATTAAACCTCAAGTTGATTTATACACTATGGATCACAAACAAATAATTGTTTTGGCTGAGGGAAGACTAGTAAATTTGGGTTGTGCTACTGGTCATCCAAGCTTTGTCATGAGTAATTCTTTTACTAATCAAACCTTAGCTCAAATTGAGTTATGGCAGAATTTTGAAAAATATGAAAATAAAGTTTACATGTTGCCAAAAAAGTTAGATGAAAAAGTTGCAAGATTACATTTAAATAAACTTGGTGTTGAACTTGATGAGTTAAGTAATGATCAAGCAGATTATATAGGTGTCAAAAAGAAAGGCCCTTTTAAACCAGATTATTATAGATATTAGATGTCATATTTATTTACTTCAGAATCAGTTAGTGAAGGACACCCTGATAAAATTGCAGATCAAATCAGTGATGCTATTCTTGATAATTATCTAGCTTTTGATCGAAGCAGCAAAGTTGCTTGTGAATGTTTAGTAACAACAAATCAGATAATTCTTGCTGGTGAAATTAAGTCTTCTGTTAATATAAATCATGAAAGAATTGCAAGAGACGTAGTAAAAAAAATTGGTTATGAATCAAATGATTTACTTTTTGATTACAAATCTTGTGATTTTAAATCTTTTCTTCACAACCAATCACCTGATATTAATCGTGGAGTAGAAAAAAAAATAAAAGAAAACCAAGGTGCAGGTGATCAAGGAATTATGTTTGGATATGCATGTAATGAAACAGAAAATTTTATGCCGGTGACTTTGGATTTATCACATAAGATTTTAATCGAATTGGCAGAACTTAGAAGAGAAAATAAAGAAATTACCTACTTAAGGCCTGATTCCAAATCTCAAATTACCTTGGAATATGATGAAAAAAATAATCCAGGTAAAATAAAAACACTTGTTCTTTCAACTCAACATGATGAGTTTGATAAAGAGAGTTATATGTTAGATAAAATAAAAAATGACATAAAAAAAATCTTAATTCCAAGATTGATTGGAAAATACCCTGATTATGAAATTTTTTTTACTAATGATATTAATTATCATGTAAACCCAACTGGGAAATTTGTAATCGGTGGTCCACATGGAGATTCTGGTCTAACAGGTCGTAAAATTATTGTTGATACTTATGGCGGAAGAGGTGCTCACGGAGGTGGAGCATTTTCTGGAAAAGATCCTAGTAAAGTTGATAGGTCTGCAGCATACGCAACGAGACATTTAGCAAAAAACTTAGTAGCTTCAGGCCTTTGCGATAGGGTTTTAGTTCAAGTTGGTTATGCAATTGGTGTTGATAAACCAACTGGAATTAATCTCAATACTTTCGGGACAGCAAAATTAAATATTAGTGATTTGGAAATTTCAAAGATTATTTCAAAAATTATTGATTTGAGACCATATTCAATTGTAAAAAAATTAAAACTTAGAAATCCTATATACTTAGAGACAGCTGCTTATGGACATATGGGTAGACAAAATGAAATAAAAAATAAAATTTTTAATCTAAATAATAAAAAAGTTAACTTAGATGTTGATTTATTTCCTTGGGAAAAATTAGATTATAAGGATATTTTTATGAATGCTTTCAATATCTAAATATGGGTAAAAAAAATTTAATTATTGAAGATGATATAGATTTTAAAAAATTGATGAAACCAATTTTTTCTAATTTTAATCTTTTTAAAAAAATTATAATTATCTCATTTATTTTTGGATTATTTATTTCCTTTTTTTCAAAAAAAGAGTACGACACTAGTATGATTTTTTCTGTTGATGGGAACTCAAAAAATCTTCAAAATTTTAATGGAATTGCAGCTTTAACTGGATTTAATCTTAATACATTAAATAATGACTATGAGCTGACAGTTTCTGATTATCCTTTAATATTTAAAAGTATTCCTTTTAAAAGTAAGTTGTTAAAAACAAGATTTAATGTTAGTTATATTAATGAAAAGGTAACGTTTAAAGAATATTTTACAGAACATAATAAACCTTCATTAGTTTCATTGGTAAAAAAATACACAATTGGTATTCCTTCCCTCATAAATGATCTTAAAAATAATATTATTTTAAAGTTAAAAAATGAAAATAAAAATTTATCTATTACCAATCAATCTAATAATAATTCAATTAAATTAACTAAAGAAGAACTTGAACTTTATTCCTTAATTGATAAACATCTTAATGTTGAAGTTGATGAAGTTAGTGGAAATATTTTTTTATCGTCAAGCTTATATGATCCACTTGCTTCAGCAGAATTATTAAATAATGCTTTTGAGGTTTTAAAAGATTTAGTTGTAGAGTATAAACTTAAGAAAGCGAGAGAAGAATTTAAATTTCTTTCCAATCAGTTCAATGAAAGAAAAAATCAATTTCTAAAAGATGAAAAAAAATTGATTGACTTTTCAGATAGAAATTTAAATATTCAATCAAATCAGCTTAATGCTATTTACAATAGTTTGAAAAATAAATATGATATTTCTTTTTCATTTTATAATGAAATTTCCAAACAATTAGAAGCCCAAAAATTTAAATTGGAAAGAGAAAACCCAAATTTTACAGTTTTTCAACCAGGTTTTATTCCAATAAAGTATTCTAGGCCAGAGAGGTTAAAAATAATTATTACCTATTTTGTTTATGGCTTAATCATATATATATTTTTGGTTTATTTACCTTTTTTAAAAGAAAATTTTAAAAACTTCATTAAGTAAAATTTTAAAACATGTCTAAATTTAAAATTGCCATCATTGGTCTAGGTTATGTTGGTTTACCCTTAGCATACGAATTTTCAAAAAAGTATAAGGTAATAGGCATTGATTTGAATATCTTAAGGGTAAATGAATTAAATAAATATATCGATTCTACTAACGAGTTTAGTAAAAGTGAGCTTAAAAATGCATTAATCAAAACTAAAAATAATGATAAGGGTTTATCTTTAACAAACAATTATAATGACATTGATAGTTGCAATATTTATATTGTTACAGTACCAACACCAGTTGATAAAGATAAAGTTCCAGATCTTAACCCACTATATAATGCGTCCAGGGATATTGGTAAAGTTTTAAGTTTAAATGATATTGTAATATATGAGTCAACAGTTTATCCTGGAGCTACAGAAGAAATATGTATTCCTCAGTTAGAAAAATATAGTGGATTAACTTTTAATAA